>Ga0114906_1000188_pt1 | contig 37196 bp, 43 predicted proteins | sample MalvirDeepMed_M9_FD_89687 | JGI IMG/M metagenome (GOLD analysis project Ga0114906, IMG submission 89687) | Marine viral communities from the Global Malaspina Expedition - Malaspina viral metaG DeepMed_M9 | ecosystem: Environmental > Aquatic > Marine > Oceanic | place: Mediterranean Sea...
CACGTTGGTCACGTCAGCCTTTATCTCAGAACCCAGTCTCACAAAAGGTTCTGGTTCGACTGTCACCAACGCGACCGCACTGTACATTGACGCGGCTCCATCTGGCGCTACGAACAATTACGCCCTGTGGGTGGACGCTGGTGCCACGAAACTGGACGGCACGCTAGGCGTTGGTGGCGCGACAACGCTTGACTCGACGCTGGGGGTTGGGCAGTCATCGCCTGATGGCACTGTCCATATAGAAACTGGATCAGCGGGGAGTATCTCCTTTCAGGGTGCGTCAGATGATTTGATTGTCGAGAACTCGACCCACGGCGGCATCACGGTCGCTACTCCTGCCGCCAGTGAAGGTAGCTTGATGTTCCTTGGGCCGACGACAGGCGATTTGGGCATCATTGCCTACAGTCAAGCTAGCCCTGGATTCCAATTCCATGTAGCGAATGCAGAAAAAGCGAGACTAACGCCGACGGGGTTAGGCGTCGCGGTGAACGATCCCGATGTTGCGCTTGACGTGTCCGGTGGGGAAAACAAGCTAGACATCTTTCGCATCACACAGCGGCTATCAGGTGCAGCGGCGTATGGGCTACAAATTGGATTAGACCCAAGTCCAGGCGATCCTGTCTTTTGCCGAGTGGTGAACGACACCGCGACAGAGTCATTTCGGATGCAGCGATCATCTGGGCTAGTTGCATTTTCTAATGGGGTGAGTTTCAACCCGGGAGAGACTACAGCAGCGAATACCCTCGATGACTACGAGGAAGGCGTATTTACCCCTGTCTTGACCGGGACGACGAGTGCATCGGGCGTGGGGTATGACACACAAACAGGTATTTACACAAAGGTCGGCAATCGGGTCACTTTCAATATAACGATCAATCTGAGTAGCAAAGGCACTATCGCTGGGTATTTAAAGATTACAGGTCTGCCGTTTACGAATGGAGTGAGTCAGAATGGGATCACGACGACCAAGGCGGCCAATGTCGTTATGGGTGATTACTTCAAGGCGTGGGCACCGGTATACGGCAGTAGTGCATTTATGTATCTCTTCATGGTGAAGGAAAATGTCGATACTGGCACCACCCAAATGGATACGGACGAGATTACGAACAACACCGAATTTGAAATTACTGGCAGTTACTCGGTCTGAGGAGAATTTTGATGGCACTGACGAAAGAAGTTGTGGCAGACAAGATTGAAGTACTTGAACTTGGTCCGGTACAAGTTAGAACAGCAACAGTCCTTAAGGAAGATGGCGAGGAACTGACTCGCACATTTCACCGGCATGTACTAGTGCCGAGTGATAAATCCTCAGGTGCTTGGGAGGATTCGGATATCTCTGGTGAGGATGCACGGGTGCAAGATATTTGCACTGCTGCCTGGACCCCAGAAGTGAAAGCTGCTTATCAGGCACACCAAGATGCGATTAGTATAAACTAGGAGGAGACATGGGTTGGCTAGCTCTTGGAATGAAACTCTTTCCGTACATCGTCGAAGCGGTGCAATGGGTGGAGAAGTTCGTGACACAGAAAGGCAAGTACAAGCAGGATGCTGCCGTCTACCTAGTAAAGAGTGTTCTGGGCATCGCGGAACAGGGAGTTAACAAGGATCTCCTCGATGACGAAGAGGTCGAAGAAGCTACCCGCAAGGTCATTGATGCGGTAGTAGCCTTGCAGAATATCATATCGTCTCATGCACGAAATAGGTAGTGTTCTCGTCGATAGGCGCCAAACGAACCGCCGTGCTCACGAAGAGTGGTACGCCTGTGCGCGATGCGGGTTTGACTATCCACGTCATCAAGTCTCGGTGCAGAACGGTCAGATCTTGTGTTTTGGCGTAAACACCACCAACTGTCAAGACATGCCGGGACACGACGCATATATGAGGGACCTTGAAGTGCCTCGAGAGAAGACACCGGAGTCGCTTCCGGAGACACACGAGGACCTATAATGGACTCCTCAGTATTCCTGGAAGTGGGCGTAGGATTCGTAGTTGTAAAGATGCTCTTCGACACGGTTACGTCTGCTCAGGTAAAGCTGCGTAAGCCAACGGAATTGATCCCTATCGAAGAGTGGCGTGAGCTCCAAAAGCAGGTCACGGATCTTCGAGTAGAGATGGGACAGATCAAGACCTTGATTCGAGGGCGAATAAATGGCAAGACCGACGTTTGACGATTTCGATGCCCGGGTGCTTCTTCGTCTAGGTAACAGAACGGACATAACCGCGGGCATGCGAAATCAGTCCCTGGACAGTGCGTACTATTACGTTGCTAACGTATTCGAGCATCCGATCCTTGAGAAGTCTGCAACGGCGACGTTGTCGGCAGCTGCCGAGAGTTTCACCCTGTCCGCTACGGACTTTTGGTGGCCTACGATCGTGAAGGACACGACGAATGACAGGGTACTCCTGCCTCGAGAGATGGAGTCGTTGGAACGTAATCGTAAGACTACCGGAAATCCAGGAGTGTATGCCTACTACGGGAATGCGTTCTATGTTGATAGGAAGCCCGCAGCCAATACAACTATGAAGGTTTTCTACGTTGCGCGGCCTGCGGAACCTAGTGGTTCGGATATCTCCGTGATGGATGAAGTGTTTGACATGCTCATTCCTATGTACGCAGCGATGTTCGCGTTTGAGGATGTTCGGGACTTCGATGAGCGCGACGAACAGAACGCTGCAACGAACAGCTACTTGTCCCGGATGAAGATTCCGTGGAGGCAAGAGCGTCTCTCTGATGCCTCTGCAGGTATGCGCGTGAGGATGCGATAATGGCCCACACCCAAGCAATAGATGAAGCTACACCGGCTGGAACAGATTCGGCTTCTGGTGGAGCTGCGCAGTTCAGGAACCTGAAGCGGGACATCCGGCAGCGGATGGAGCTCCAACATTATTGGAACGATGCTCTGACAGGTGCCGAGGAAGACGGCAAACACATTAACATTACGATCGGTGGGTCCGGCGTCACAGCAAACACCGCTCTCATTGCTGCAGCTGGAGGAAGTCTGACAGGTAGCGATGCTACGTCCTTCATTGATGTAGCGGGAACTTGGAATACTACCGGAACGCCGACCGCGATTAAGCTAAACGTAACAGACACTGCTAGTAATGCTGCGTCCAAGATCATAGATCTACAAGTCGGAGGCGTATCCACATTCTCCGTTACTAAAGGCGGCAACCTTGCATGTGCGGCCGATATCACTATAGCCGGTGATCTTGTCGTTTCTGGGACCGGACCTCATGCAATTGGTGGAGCAACGAATGATTACACTCGACTGAGGTTGCTTGGTAACTTCACCAGCGGTGGTGCGGGAACGACAGCATACGGTGTCGCTGTCGTTGGAACAATCACGGGGCATAGTGCAGACTCATCGGCGATTGCTGGCATGAATCTGGACACCAGTCTCACAACTGCTGGTTCTGCCACAACCGTTGCACAACTCTATGTCGCTGAGCCGAAGATCACTGTCGGTTCTGGCACCGTCACAAACTCGGCCACCGTGTACATCGAGGCGGCTGCCACGGAAGCGTCTTCAAATTATGCCCTTCTAGTTGGTGCAGGTGCGACGAAGCTTGGTGGAACTCTTGAATGTACCGATACAGGAGTTGCTTCTCTTAAAGTAGGTGGCGGTCTTACAATAGGTACAGGCCCAGTTACTCTTGTAGGTACAGACGGAAAGATTAGTGGGCCATTAAGCTCGACTATTATTGATAATTTAAGTGGAGCAAATCTAACGACATTAAATCTTGGTCGTTCATCGAATACGGGAACAGTTGAAACTGCTAGACTAGGTAGTGGAACAGCAAGCTCTAGTACTTTCCTTCGTGGAGATCAGAGTTGGGCTGCTGCTGTGACGGGGCTTCCGATCCTGCAGGTCGTATCAGCTACCAATGCTACGCAGAACGCGATCACATCTACGAGCTACGTAGACACGAATCTCACTGCCTCTATCACACCCGCATCAACGGCGAACAAGATATTGGTTCTTGTATCTCAGAACCTTGTTGCTTCTTCAGTAAATCCTGGAGTTCTATCCGCTGCAGGAGCAGACGTTCAGTTGCTTCGAGGACCTTCCACTCAGATCGCTGTCATGTGTGCTGACGGGATGAATCAGACTAATGAGGGTTCAGGAACACTCACAGCGATGATCTACGATGCACCAAGTAGCACGAGTTCCGTGACATACAAGACACAGATGAAGGTAGCGTCGGGTGGAGACGGCGACTCTCGAGTGTATGCCCAGAGGAACAGTGGGACGAGCAGTATCGTACTGATCGAGCTGGATCTGTAATATGGCGAAACGTCAACAGCACCGCTTGTGGAAAGAGATTCAGCCGATAGGTGGCGTTCATCTGAACGTCCCGGCCGATGCTATTCCCGAAGGCGGCAGCCCTGACATGAACAACTGCTTCATAGATGGGAATACCCTGGCAAAGCGTCCTGGCTACGAGCAGTGGGGTTCTGGAGCTGTTCATGCATCGGAACGTGTCACGGGCATTTTCAGTGTGCAGGCTGAGGATGATACAACACATCTCTTCGTCACGAGTCAGACGCAGCTGAAGAAGTATGCTGGTAGCAATTGGAGTGCTGCTTTCTCCGGGCCTGCACTTTCCGGAGGTAATGAAAAGCTGTTCGACTGGACCGTGTCTCAGAACGCTGTATGCTTCTGCCAGGGCAGCAATCAGGTCCTGCGAGTGCCGTTCTCAGGAACGACGTACGCAATCCTGGATACGAACTGTCCACCGGCATACTTCCTTACACGATACGCTGATAGGCTGTTCCTGGGCTACACCGTTGAAAGTGGTCAGCCAAAGCCTTTCCGCGCACGGCGAAGTGTGAATGGTGATGACACGGATTGGACGGGCATAGGTTCTGGCTTCACGGACCTATCAGAGTTTCCATATCACATCAAGGGAATATCCAAGCACGGTTCTTCTATGATCGTTGCGACCGAGAGTGCGATATGGACAGGTACTCGAACCGGCAACGCTGGAGCGCCAGTTCAGTTCTTTCCCATTACAACTGACGTGGGCGTCTATGCACAGTACACTCTGATAGGGCGAGGCCAGGATCATCTCTTTCTTGGAGATGACAACATATACGGCTTGTCCGGTACGACTGCCGTACCCATTGGAGAGCGGGTCCGAGATACTATCTTCGCGATCCTGAACGTGAACAAGAAGCACATGGACTTCTCCGCGGTCAAGGTGGACTCTCAGGAATGGCTCTTGTTCCTGTGCACGGGAGAAAACGAAGTTCCGGACACCGCTTGGGTATGGCATTGGGGAAAGGATGCTTTCTATCCCTGGAGTGTGAATGGTCCGCTGTGTGCGACGATTCACAGGATGGACGCCTCTCGTGCGTGGGATGACTTGACCACTACTTGGGCGGCGACGACGTGGGAATGGGCCTCGACGGCCATGCAGACGAACTACCCCGCTCTGATCACGGGACACTCAGACGGGAAGGCCTATCGTTGGTCCGAGGAGTTCATGAGTGACGCAGGGACAGCCATCGACTGTCGCTGGACGTCGCGCGACTTCGGATCTGATGATCTTGGAGCAGGGCCCGGCCATAAGGTAACTCTTCGTCAGGTAGCCATCACCTACAGGGATACAGGCTCTCCATGTACCCTGAAGTTCTACTTCTCCTCTGATGGAGGTTCCTCCTGGGCCGGGCCCTATCCAGTAACGTTTGGTGGGGGAACAGAAGGATACAAGACGACGAACCTGTGGCACCAGACAACGGGAGATAGGATCAGGTTTAAGATCGAGAACAACACTGCGGACGAGACGTTCCGTATTTCTGCGTTCAACCTCGAGTTCGAGGTGAGAGGAGCACAGTTGTATGCCTAGCGCACAACCGGTCACTGAGACGGAGACCGTGCAAGACAACGAGTATTACACCGTTCAACCGGAAGACCTGGTTGAGCTGAATAAGATGGACCTGGAAAAGGTACAGCAGCTAGTCATGAACTACAACGAGCTGTCTATCCCGAAGGAAGATACGTTGATCTTCTTACAGCATCTTACCGCGCGCAAGGATGCCTGGTTCGTAGAGATAGGGCCGGTAGGTCTTGTCTTCTTGACGAATATCATTCTTGGTCGCGATGCTGACCTGAACGTGCTGTTCTGGGATGGCCGACTTAGGAAGGACAGGAAGGCTGCTGTTCGGGCTGTCGTGGCCAGTGCCTTTAAGACATTCAAGCTCCCAAGGATCTCGGCGGTAGTACCGGGAACGAATGCGGCACTGCAACGCTTGCTCGGTGATGTGGGCTTGGCTACAGAAGGCACAATACGAAAAGGGTGGAGCGTGAATCCCTCTGTTGATTCTGTATATATGGGCATCCTGGAGGAAGAAGCAAAATGGCCAGTACTCCCCGTGATTTCTTCGGTCTAGACATGCTCCTGCCGGACTGGGCATATGGAAATATGCCGCAGAACACGGCACAGACTGGCTCGGGCCCAGGAACCCGAAACAGGCAAACATCCGATACCACGAACACGTCTGGACGACAGCCTAATGGCGTGCCCTCGTTTGATCCGAATACGATATTCGATTCGGGCACCAACTTTTCTAACTATAATAACTTCTCCGATCCGTTTGCCTCGTATACTAATCCAGGCATGTTCAGCGGCGACTTCGCTAATATCAATACGGCTACGCCTTCGGGCACGAATGGGCAGAACGTGCAGTCTGAGAATGTGGGTGAGGAAGGGTGCGTTGACATTGGTGAGAGAGCCGATAAGCTGGCTTGCGAAGCCACACAGGATTGTTTCTGGGTGCCCTACGACTGGAACTGTCCTAATGGGGAGGGATACTGTCATTGCGGGACAGATAAACCAAAAACGAAGTGTGGTCATGATCCTGAGGGTCAGGCCTACTACGATCCAGAATGCGATTGCTGCAAATGTAGGAACGGGGGAGAATACATCATAGGCCCGGATGGCATTCCGTCTTGTACCTCAACCAAGTCAACTGAAGGGTGCAATCCTGAAGAAGGCAATCAGATAGACTGTGAGAAGGAAAAGGGTCCGGGCTATGTCAAGGAATGTATACAGGTAGCCGGTTCTGACCCTCCAGAGTACTATTGGACATGTACGCAGATTTCTACTTCCGGTGGGGGTGGGGCAGGAGGTAGTGGAGGAGCTGGAGGAGCTGGAGGTACTGGCGGTGGTGGCGGCTCCAGCAACGTGACCGTCAATACTGCTGGGCAGGAAAACACTATCCCGCAAGATCTTATTCCCCTACGATACATCCTTGGCAAGCTGCTTTCCGGGAGAGTTCAGTACGACCAGCCAAAGTACCCTGGAAGTCTCCAGCAAGGCATTCCACCTGAGTACGCTCAGGTCCTTGATCTGCTCCGGGGAGCTAGTGGGCGCTTCGGCGAAGCAACTGCTGGAGCACGCGGTGCGTATCAGGGGATGCTCGGAACGGACCTGGTCAATCCTCTTCTAGGTAGACTTGCACAGTTTCAGGATCCACTGACTCGTGCGCTTGCAGGACCGCAAGATCCTACGGCCCGTCAGAATCTTCAGTTCCTCGCGAACACGGGAGGCCAGCAAGATCTCACAGGCGTGATGGATGCGATTCGGGCACGTGGGATGCAGGACATCGAAGACTTCCAGGCTTCAGAGCGAGAGCGCTTTGGAGGCATGGGTCTCTCGTCTGGTTCCGACGTTTCCGAGTCACTGGGTAGAGGTACGTCGCGTGGCATTGCACAGATGGTTCAGCAGCAGCAAGCCTTGCAAGCTCAGGCAGCATTCCAGCGTTCTCAGACACGTCTCGGAGCATCAAGTACACTTGGCGGTCTAGACATCAGCGAGATCGGGTCTCTGATCAGTGCCATGCAGACAGGTTCGTCAATCGCAGGGATGACCACTAATGCAGCTATCCAACAAGCAGCGCTACGTGCTCAGGGTGCTCAGGGCTTAGGAGGCCTCGCACAGGCCGGGTACGGAATGGATCAAGCATTGGCTACCGCAACTGGCGGAGTCGGGGATATCAGGAAACAGCTCGCTGATGCGAACATGGCAAGGCAATACAACGATTGGATGAGGATGCAGCAGCCTAGTCCGTACCTGAGTGCCGCGCTAAGTTACGCTACCGGCTTCCCACCGAGGCCTAATGCGAAGCCAGTAATTCCAGAGAGGTCGGGTGGCGGTCTGGGAAGCATCCTAAGCGCGTTGGCTATGGGTGGGATGAGCATGCTGGGCGGCTTCGGTGCTGGCGGATACTTTGGAGGAACTTCGTAGATGGCAATAACACGTGAAACGCCTGATGCAATCTACTACGATGCTGGTGGTGGCGATAACTGGGCACAGCTGCTTGCGATGATACTGCCTCGTCTTCTGGGGCAGCTTCAACAGCAGGGCTACGAGAAAAACAGGCGCGAGGCGAATGCGACGAAGCTGTATACTGATCTCATGCAGCTGCCTCCTGAGATACAAGCCGCCTTGCAGCAAGACGAAGGCTATATGAGGATGTTGAGTAGGCAGGGCGTCCCTGTAGACTTTACGAATACCGCGTTCGATCCAAATTTGCCGCCTGACCACTTCAAGATGGCTAAGGATATGATGCCTGCGGGCATGGCGGGATATGCTCCTCCACCTACTGAGACCGCTACAGGACTAGTGGATCCGCAGGGACAACCACCTGATTGGCCCTTGTTCCCACCGAGAGCCAACCTGCCTGAGGAGCAGCTGCAGCTTGACAATCTTCGGGCTAGCATAGCCTCAAGGCAGGCTACTCAAGCCAACCAACAGGCTCAGGCCGGGCGGGAGATGTTTGGGTTTAACGAAGACAGGCTCAATGCCGAGTCTCAAACCCTTATCGATACTTGGATACGGAATCCTGCCTCCTCGCCAGAATCTACGGGTGCGGCGCTCTCGGCGTGGATGCGATTGTATCCTGACAAGCTAGAAGACTTTGCCCGGCTGCTTGCAATGAGGACGGGACAGGTCGTTGATGGTGGAACTCTCGAGGAAGGTAAGCAGTGGGGCAACCAGGAAGTAATAACCAATCTGATCAACCAGTTTGACTGGAGTCCCCAACAGACGTTTGAACAGGCCATGCTGAAACGCCAGGAGATCACGCAAGGGCTGATAAATGATCAATATACGCTGCAAACGGCCAACTGTGTAGGAAATTACGTGGCGGGTCTGATGATAGGTAACGTCCCACGGGACGAAGGAGGAAACGTTGTAGATGATCAGGTCTGTATGGCAAGCGATCCTCACTATCTGGCTATGAAACAGAACGGCCTGCCGAATCCTCAGCCCCTGAGTAGATTCTACCAGGATTTTCAAACTGCAGCTGCTACAGAGACCCGTGCTCGGCAAAATCACACGCTGGAGGCAATTAAGCAGCTTCAGGTGATTGCCAACTTGGGCCAGGAAGAAGGGGCGTTCTGTGAAGCTTGTACCTCGCTACAAGCTTACGTGTACTCACAGGCTGTTGCAAGTGGGGCTGGTGCTAGCACTGCAGCGATTGGAGCTTGGACACAGCAGGCGTACGACAAGGGCGACCTCCCTATCAGTGAGGAGGAGTGGAAAGACGGCAATTGGTTGGCGACTTGGTTAGCCAATCGCGAAGAGACACAGAAAAAGCGTCAGCAAATAAACAGTTTGTCTCTGACAGCAGCACAGCTCACGGCGGAGCGCGACGCGGGCCAAGACCGGAAGGTCCTGGCAGTAATAACGGACCTGGGCGATGTTATGTCACAGTGCGCGTCTCTGGAATCTGGTTCGGTGGAGAGAACGGCGTGTCAGGAGACTGTGCTGCCTACACTGATGATGTATATGGAAGACTACAAGAAACGTATCGACATGATGTACCCGCAGGGTGGAGCCATGCCGGAGATAGAGAGTAAGAATTTCATTCTGGGCGTCCTGACGAATTTCATTTATGGCCAACAGAGGGGCGTGAACATGTTGCTGTCTCCAGGAGAAAAGATCCCTCTTGACGCTTATGAGAGTGCTGGAGGTCCGCTGGATACTCTCCAGCTGGGTCCTGAGTATGCATCTCAGTATGAGAGCTTTCGCCAGTCGATAGATGCAGGAGGCGTGACACCTGCCGCGCTGGATAGATTCCGGAGCTCCATGTGGACGCCAGATGATGATTGGAAAACTCTCGACGTTGACGCCTCCAAGCAATTCCTGAAAGCTGCAGAGGGGGCAGGTATTCTAACTCCTGGAGTGTTACAGGGGTTGAATCTCCCGACGACCGCAAATGGTGAATGGACTGGAGAGATTCCGGATGGATACTTGACGCCGTTACTGCCAACGCTGGCAGGTCGAGCCAATCCTATATCCCTGGAAGGCATCGAGGGTACACTGAACAGGCTGTTACTTGATTCCCAGGCAGAATTAGCCAAAGGCAATCCGGCCAGTACAGATGAGTTCCTGGGTGAGTTTGTGGGGACACTTGAGACTATTGCCAGTAATGTGGGTACCAATCAGGCGCAGAAGGATCTGATAAACGAGCTCACTAGTCTCACCCTCCAGATAGGAAAAGGGGAGGTGCCGTTTCTCGTATTGCCTATGATACTAGCTCGAAAAACAGGTAGGCGGATCGGGCCGGGAGAAGACGGATCGTACGCCTTGTACCCCGAACCCGAAATGCTCGACACGCTACTCAGTATCCTGGGCGAGGTAGGACGGAATGCCATTCCACAAAGTTTTGGAGCCGGGATGTCTGGCTCTGTCCGAATGCCTCCAGGACCGCCGACAACAGGGAGATAGGAGTACTTACTAGTGCCAGGATTAGCGCAGGCCCTTAAGTCGTATGCAGAAATGCTCGCACGCATTCAGAGTCCGACCATGGCTGGAGCTGAGGCAACATCGAGCACAGCTTTGTTGGCCAGATTGGAGCAACTCAGAGCATCTCTGAATCCCGAGGATAAAGAACCCGAGCCTGAGCTTCCGAAGCCTATTCCGGAATGGTCTCTGTCCACCTCTCCCCGCGCAAGACGCATCACGGAGGTGCTAGACGGTGATACCGTTATGTTGGACGGCGGATACGGTCGTGCCAGACTGTTCCTTCCCGAGGGCCTTAACGCTCAGGAGATGAGTGAGCCCGGGGGGGCTCAGATGAAATCCTTCCTTCAGCAGTTTGTAGGGAGGCAAGTGCACGTTGAGGACAGTCCAGAAGGAGCCGATGCATACGGTCGGGCACTCGTGAGGCTTACCTCTCCTACAGGAGAGTATGATATCAACCTCATGATGAAGGAGCAGATATCGAAGTTCTCTGAGGCGTACATTGCTGCTGCTCCTGATGATGAGAGAATAGTCGAGGCTCTGAAACAGAACGTCGGAATCTCCTGGAGAAAGGGTCTTACCTATTCTCTCGGTCGCTTGGCGCCACGAAGGGTGAGTACGTGGAATGCGATACAGGAGAGGAATAATAGGTTGATTACCGCGAACTGGCAAGCTGACAGAGAACGGGCAGGGCGCACATCTGACACGGGTACGTATGAAGATATCCAGTCTCAGGCGGCTCTGGCTCTTGCTGCACCGGCTGAGTTTGCGGGCATTATGGCATCGGCAATTCCTTTCGCTGTGGCTGCAAACGCCCCGTTCAGCGTACGTATGGCCACGACAAAGTGGGCGGGCTGGGGGTCGCAGTTCGCACGGTCCGCCGGAGCAGGCGTAACAACCGATGCAATGTTCTCGGCTGGCGCATATCTGGAAGATGGCCAGAGTTGGGCAACGCACATGGCAGTCAACATGGCCATAGGAGGTGTGTTGGAGCCCGCCTTCGTTCTGCCATTCATGAAGGTGGCTCTGAAGAACGAAATCGGCCTGACCTGGAGTCGCGCACAGGTCAGAAACTGGGCAAAGAAGCATGGCCTCCCCAAAGAGGAAGCTGAAGCTTGGTTTGCAACCTCACGGGTCGATCCCTCTAGGATGTCGCCTGACGAAGCTGCGGATCTTGCAGATACCATAGCTAACACTCGACCCGCAGGGAATGAAGCCTCTCCTGTGATGCCACAGACCCCCCAAGAGAATCAGGTTTTCATGGCTTTGGCAGCTCATCGAAATCTGACTCTGGATAAAAGGGAGCCTGCGGTGATCCTGAATGCCAACGAGCTGTCAACGCCCACTACGGCGGTAGACGTTGACTTCATTACCACCGACGGTCGGATACTGGAAGTGCCTACTATACCGAAACTGGGTGCGACCCTGGAAGATGGTACGACAGTAACTGCAGAGATACGCGAGGACATTTTCGAACAGATACGCCAAATGGCCGGCGATGCACACTATCAAGATGCGATGCACTATGGGGAGGACGCATCTCAGTTTAGGATCGGGCAGGTGCGTGGCGTTAGTCAAGATGAGATCCTTGATGTATGGAACAATCTGTTCGACCCTGACAGGCTCGCACTTCTGGAAAGGCGGGGTTGGACTGACGCGGAGCAGGCCGCTCCCTCCGATCTGAGATGGGACGCTAGTGACTTTGATAACGGCGAGTTCGTGCGCCAGAGTGCTTGCGGATCCCCGTGTGAAACGCGTTTCGGATCAGTTGTTAGTGGAACAGGTTCGAAGGCTGACTACTCTCTGGATCCTGAACTAGGCATCTCCGTCTGGTCAAAGGAGGGTGTTCCGTGGTGGCTAGGCCGCTTCCGTGCTAATGTTCAGGGACGCGGAATCCTGACCCTCAACGCGCGCGACGTTTCGAGCTTGTCAGAGTTGGACAAACACGTGCTTGCGGCCCAGCAGGCACGGTTCGATTCAACGTATGCTGCTGTCCGCGAGGGTGGTGATGCAAAGCGAACTGCGGAGGTGGTTCAGAAGGCCAGAGCGTTCGGCAACAGAACTGTTCGTAGGATAAAGAACGGTCTCAACGTCAGTGATCGGCCGACGACGGCGAACGCCGCAAAGCTTCTGGAGCTGAGTTGGGCTCCTGCTATTAGAGGGTCCAAAGAGAGTTTCTGGAAGGCTCTGAAAGGGATCAACATCGTCCAGAATGGCAAGCAGCTCACCGCAGACGAGAAGCTCTTGCAGTATATCACCGCTCTCACGGACCGCGTGCTACGGGGTGGAGAAATTACAGTATCGCAGAAGAGGATGTTTCCCTACCTGGCAAGACTTGAGGGCAAGGTACGAGCTGGAGAGGTAGCGCCTGATTTCGATCCCAGTCCTATTGCGCGATCTCGCGCACAGGTAATCTCCGAGGAAGCCGACGCTATCGCCAAAGCAAGAGGACGGGGTTTGGGGGAAGAACCCAAAGGCGTACCAAGCGCACTGGAAGCGCAACGTGCCGCGATAAGAGCGAAGCTCGAGGATCTTCCCGCTGAGGTTGGTGCAGGAGCCGATCTCTATAAGAGCAGAACGGGTCGCGCAACGCTGTATGGTAAGGAACGGGCCGATCTAGAGGCTGAGCTTGCCGGGGTAGAGGAACAGATAGCTGCGCAGCAGGCTGGGCCACAATTCCAGGGAGAAGAGGTTTCTCAGGTCGGTTTGTTCACGGGTCAAGTAGAACGGAATGTGGTTACGCCTCCAGGCTATAGTGGTGCCACGTCCGATGTCTACTCGCCTGCAGGTGGTGGGGGAGCTCCTGCAGCTGATCCTAGATATGGTACGGGACGCTCAAAGTTCGCTGCGGAGATGCGTCAGGTAGCTGTCGAGCTTAGACAGACATCGTTCTCTGGAGAAGGAGAGGCTTTGTCTCCCTACGCCATTCAGACGAAGCTTACTCGTCAGACTGCAGATCCACAGCCCGCCGAGTTGAGAACGATGCAATCGCAGATACGAGCACAGCAACAAAAGATCGATGACCTGCTTGCCACGCGCGTAGAGGACAGGTATGATCCAGCGCTCATCCAGGGTGGTGCAACGCGGTTCGAGGAGCTTCAGCCTGGCGAGAAGGTTCCGTTCAGCCTGGAACTCCAGAAGGAATATGACGTACTAGCAGAGTTAAACATTAGATACGCTGAGGGAGAGGTACAGGTTGGCATAGAACGCGCGAGCATGGAACTTCAGGTCATTCAGAGGATGAGAACGGGCCTTGTCCTTGAGGGACGAAGCCAAATGTCTCCTGATAAGGCTCGTGCTAACATGCAGAGGATTTCGCAGATAGATTCTCGAGCGCAGTTCCTGCAGAATCGTATTCAGCGAGCCGAGGGCCTTCAGCGTTCCATTCAGGCAGATCATGCTAGAGGGTCACAGGTACAGGCAGCTCCAGGAGAGATGTTAGTTGATTTCGGTCACGGTCCAGAGGCTGTACCGCGTGGGCAGATCCAACTTCTCAGACCGACACTCGAAGTCCAGCCTCGAGGAACGAAGGCGGTCCCGAGGTTCGTACGGATATCTGCTATGAGTACGTCGGAGCCCCGGACGGGTCTTATCTTGCATCGCGCAAACAGGGGACCGGGCTTCGATCCTAACACAGGAAAGATCCTACCGGAACCTGAACAAACTGGCTACGTTATCATCCCAGGAGATGGGATGATGTGGCCTTGGCTCGACAGACTGCAAGCTTCCCGTGAGGTGTTTGGAGCTGAAGACGTAGGCACGTTCTTCCACGTTGATGCGTACGGCAATGTCCAGCTTACGGTGCACAACACACGATCCGTGTTGCCAAATAGACCCGGAAATGCTACAGAGGGATTCCCAAGAGACTCTGTCCAGGGAATGCGGGAAGCAAGAGAGGGCTTAGCGAGCAGAGAGCGTATGGCACTGGGAGACGTTACTTCAGAGCAGTATGGCTTTCCCGTACAGCCGGAGCGTGGGCCCAGATCTACAGAACATGCTGCGTCGCCTGAGTTCATGAGAGGCGGACGGCAACATCTCGATCCCACACGGCCAGGACAGATTCATGGCTACGATGCAGCAGGTCGACCGATTGACATCGAAACTCAGCCGGCTACTCCATTAGGCTATGAAGGGCAGTTTCGCGCACGTCATGAAGTCGGTGAGGATCTCTATGGAGGACGGCTACAGGACATGTACGATCCTATGCTCTATCGTTATGAAGATAAACCCCTGTTCGATGAGTTCGGGAATCCTGTAGCCGATATGGACGCTGCTCAGGCGGCCGTTGACGTCAGGAAAGAGTACCTTGATTATGGTGGAGACTTGGGCAGCCTGTCTCCGGCAGACCGTCAAGCAGTGCTCATGGGCGACATGGAAATTGAAGATGCTCTGTCTGGAGCACGCCGTCTTAGACAGGACGTTCCTGAGGGTGTTCAGATACTCGATCCTGACGTAGAGGGCGTAGGCGTCTACACGGTCCTGTCTGAAGCAGAGGGCGGACCATATCAGATGAACAAGGACTTCTTCCAGAATCCGCATCTCTGGGGCACTGAGGCTCCTACACGCGTGGTTCATGCAGTCCGAGGCGCACAGAAGCTGATCAAGTTCGGCCTTGACCCAGAGACGAAGGTCAGCGTGGTCCACTCCGCGAAGGGGAATAACTACCATCCTGACGTTTCACCTGACATGACTCTCAAGGAGCTTGCGGAAGCGCAGATGCCTCAAGCGGGTCCTGCCCAGCTAATGGACCTGGCTAAGGACGCGGGCGTAGGCATAGAGTTCCACGGAACAGGAGCGTGGGTCTACGCGCCAGGAAGAGAGCCACTGAAGTTCTCGGAGACACTAGAGGCAGCGGAGTATCTTAAGACCATTCAGGTAGAACTCCCAGCCCTGAACATTGAAGACGGCCTGGAGAGAGCACTTAACATGGGTCGGGCGAGACATGTCGATCCCGAGATAGATAGTAAGGCTTGGGTACCGACAGAGCTACAAGTGCAACTGGGCATGATGGTTAAGGACGGCAAGAGGATGGTTGCAGAGCTGCGTTACGCCGAGGGTAACTTAGACCAGTTCCGCGCAGTCTTCGATGTGGACTCGGGTCAGAATGTTCTGGATAAGGCACGCTCAGGCAAGTACGAAATAGGTCCTGACGGCAGTATGGTCTTGCCGAATGACCAGTTCCACTATGTCGAGTTACCCAGAAAGGCTGGAGTCTCTCCTGCGATGCCATCGAACAGGGTTGCGATTATCAATAAGCCCGCAGCTGCCTCTCACATTGCCCAACACCGCAATCTCCTAGTTAGGATAGGAATAAACCCCGATGCCAGCCCTACGCACCCTCATGGCATGTCAGTAGATCAAGTTATCGTGGAGCTTGACCGTCTTCCTCAAGGCCTTGACTTCTTCTCTGATGATCCCATGTCTGCGGTGATGTATACGTTCCAAAGGCAGAAAGGGTTGACCGAGAACTTCTCTGCTGCGAAGATCATAGATGACGGAGCTGGCCCGCGTCGTCAGTACTCGCTCGAAGAAAAGGACGCGTGGAACTGGAATGTCTGTAGAAGATAAGGAGCACCTATGCCACCAGATGATTGCGCACCGCCAGACGATCCGGATATGAGAAACTTGGAAGATGTTGTCCAGGTTCCTGAAAGCATGAGATTCAGGGGCGGTGCAGGGTCCAGGATGGTCAATGGTCAGGGTGCTGCAGAGGATGTTTTTTCTAACCCTGCAGCCGCTTCGGAAATAGCGAGCGGTCATGCTTCGTTGAACCGTGAGAGGTCTTACAATGCAGAGACGGGAAAACAGACGCCGTCGTGGCAGATAAACTTGCTGCCTGGCGGCCCAATGTTCCTCGAGATTCAGACTGCGAATCCCAGGTGGAAGATTTGGGATTGGTGGAGTAACATTGAGGCGGCTCGGAGTAATGTACGCACGCAAGTAGATCCCTACATAGACGAAGCGAAGACGATATTTCAGAATCTCAGGCGTCAACAAGGCACGGAGAGTAAGTTCTACAGTAACCTTGGTGAGCGAATGAACGTTCAACGTGTGTTGGAAGCTGAAGGGTTGCAGCGGGGAGGTAAGATCTCTCTTAAAGAGTTGCAACAGCTCAAGACGGCTCTGGGTCCAGACATTACTCGTGCTGCTGAGCTCCTAGAAGACTTGTGGATGCGCTACGCTCAGAGCTTGGGATATACGCCGGAACAGATGCAGAAATTCCTAGATAATATGCCTCTCATTAGGAAGAGGGGAGACTTGTCCACACATGAGACAGGCGCTGCTCGTGCTGCTGAGGGTCCCGGTGGTGAAGCTCAACCAGCTCAGAGATTTCCCTCTCTTGTTGAGGGAATGCCTGGAATGCGGCGAGATAATCTCTTGCCTGTGGATCAGCATGTTCCCTTGAACGCGGATAGGATCGCTTCGGACTTGGATCCTGATATAAAGATGGGGACCCTCCAGCTGGGAGAGTTCGAATATGATGCGTGGAGAATTACGTCCACTATCATGCGCAAGCTGGGAGAGCATAGGTACCTGGCTCCCACCTGGAATAGCGTCAAGAAACAGTTCGACCTGGCACGCAAGCCAGCAGATAAGGGCGGCTTGGGCATGCCCGGAGACATCGCAGAAGCCTTTCAGAGGTACGCACGTGTAGCCCGTCATATTCCAGACGAGACTCAGATCAACCTTGCCAGGATGATGGCGAATGTAGATGCGTTCATGGTTAAAGCCTCAGGAGGATTGTATAAGGGTGCGAAAACGGATGACGCGTTCTACGGCATGACGCAAAGCCTTCTAGGAGTAAACTACTGGGCTAACATGGGCTTCAATGTTGGGATAGTGGTACGTAACTCCTTTCAAGCATACTTCACGTCGTATCCTATCGTAGGCGAGAGGGCTATGGCCGCGGGCGTGAAATGGGCTTCTCGTCCCAGCGCGATTGTGGGAGATGAGTTTGGAGGAATGTATAAGGGGCTGACACGAGGCGAGGCTACGTTTAAGCTGGACGTTGCTGCTAGGACTGGGGTACCCCAGCAGGTTAGGGACATGGAAAAGGCAACTCAGTCTCTTGGCATGTCGGGAATGCCTGGAGTACAGAAGATGTGGGAAGGGTACATGAATCTGGGCTGGTTGGGATTTCACAAGTCTGAGACGTATGTCAGAATGACCTCTTTCATGGCTGCCTATGACAATGCGATGCGCGCGAACAAGAAGTACCTGAAGTCCAATGGAGATGCTGCAGCTCGAAAGGCTTGGAGAGAGAACTCTAGCATCGATCTGATGGTGCCAGAGAATTCACCGGCAGAGATGCGGTGGATGGATCAGCTAGAAGCTCAGCGCTCAGGACAGATGAAAGGAAGAGCTACAGGTCGTACTGACGTTGCGGTTGCTCAGCAGATAGGAATCTTTCACTCCAACCAGTCTCACTTTATCTACACTCGGGGCAATGCTAGCAGAGTGTTGAATGGTACAGTGGGAAGATTTCTTGGACAGTACGGTACCTGGCCCACGTGGTACGCACATTACTTGAAGAGGCTAGTCAAGTATGGTTCGAAAGGGCGTCGGACAAAAGCCATTGGCCGCTTCCTCGCTATCAACGGAGCTGTAGGAACCGCAGGAGCAAGTATCTTCGGGTCCAACTTCTCTGACTGGACATTCTTCTCCCCGTTAGAGTATTCCGGTGGACCAATGGTGCAGATTCTGCAAGGAACCAAGGGAGCTATTGACTCAGGTCTGGCACGGGTACAGGGAAGGCAACCACAAGCATCTGACGCTCTTGCAGCAAGTCAGTTGAATCAGGCATGGCAGCAACTCACTCCTGGTGTTCCTGTGAGGGCCCTCATGAATACGAAGGAGGCTGCCGAGCACGCTCTAGCAGGTGACTGGAAGACGGCAGCGAAGAGATTCTCCGGCTTCCAGCCACAAGATGAATCCGACATGCCGGGATGGATACCCGACTTCAAGGACTAGAGCATGGCTAAATCACGTCGCGTCCTCAGCCCCCGCATCGTTCTGGATCCTGGCCACGGCGGTCGGGATCCAGGCGCGGTCTTCGATGGTAACAGGGAGAAGTACATCGCGAGCATCATTACCCGTAAGATTCAGTTCGCCCTGGAAGATCATTCTGCCGCGATTATCACCCGTAGTACTGACAAGTACATTACTCTCCAGCATCGATGTCGGATGGCTAACAACTATCACGGCGACGTATTCCTGTCCGTTCACCTTAATGCTGTGCCATTGGTAAGTCGCAACAAGGGGCACGAGGCTGTCGGGATGGAGGCCTGGATATATGAAGGTTCCGATAATTCTCGTACTGTTGCTCAAGAGATCTTGGAGTCGGTACGTAGTGGCTTCAAAGGTTACGGTATGAGAGGGATCAGGGAAACTAAGAAGCTTTACGTGTTGAAGCACACCAAAATGCCAGCCATTCTCCTCGAGGTAGGTTTCATCGACGGTTTGCATGATCGTATTCTCCTAACTTGTCCTGAGGTCCAGGATCGACTTGCCCAGCTTGTCGCAGACGGGCTTCTTCACGGATTGACACTCCTCGATACTTAACGTATCGTTTGTAAAGGGTTCCATACTTCAGCTTTAGTTCTTTCGCTACTGTTGCCATTCCTTTCTCCCTGATCTCTTCTGCGAGCTCAGGTGTCATGGAGATCTTCGTGTTGTTAGGACCACCGCGAGATCGAAACGGTATTCCCGCCGCTGCTAGTTCGGCCCGAACGGTGTTCTGGGATACTCCGAACTTCCTGGCAATAGCGGCAGTGCTGAGAGCTTTGGTCTGGTACAAGTCTTTCCACATGTCCCCGGCACATGCATAGTCCAGCTGGTGTGCCATAAGCTCCCAGTTGTACTTCCTGTTGTTCATGACGACTTCCACCCTATTGGGGTGAGTACGTACGTACGCGTCTGTCCATTCCACATGAGTTGATTCCCTTCTCGCAACGTCCGAGTTGCGTTCTTGAAGTGCCAGCTGGAGAGCCGGGATTTCCTCAGCAGGTCACTGTGCTTCATTTGGCCTCCTGAGTTCTTCAGGAGCCGGATCAATCGTCGAGCTTGATCATCCTGATCTGTCGTAGCGAACTCGTCAAACGTACTAGGTAGCCAGGCTTCAAGCCAGGTTAGGATCTTATTCCCCCGAGACAGGTCTGCCTTGGTGATCATGAGATCCTCTTCCAGTCTCGCCGCTGCTAGGATCATGGCCAGCCGGAGAATGTGATCCGGCTTACGCTCGAAATACCCTGCGTACTGCCTTGATGCTCCCGCTCCGACGTTTCGTGTGCGGTACCAGTCTTCGTACCATTCTCTTCCTTCGTTAGTGAGGACGTAGTTGCCTTTCATCTTGCTGATGAAGATCAGTTCCGACAGAAGGTCCTTCTTCAACCTTTCATCCAGAGGCGGCGGAATCGGAAAGCTCCGAGGAGTACTTTCCTGTACGACGAAGAGCAGCCGTGACATGAAGCCACCACCAAAGGCGTCTTTAGGGATGGCAGTTTGGATCCAGTCTATCGTACTTGCTCCTAGGAACGACAGAGCCACGTCCGAGAGCTTTGCCTCTCCTCGCATGATCGTAGCTGATGCCCATTCATCGGGACAGTCGAACAAAGCTGTCAGCATCGGGATCATGCCCTCATTGTATTTCTGCTTGCCCAGGAACACCGCCAGCTCAGGAGCGTAGATGAGGCCTACTGCCTTCGCTCTGTCCCTGAACGCCTCTACCAGTGCCTCCGGAGTAGTCTTGTCCGCGAGGATCAATCCTCCTATCTTCCTGTAGAACCCTATGCCCACGTTACACGCAGACGTCTTTCTGCACTTGCCCGATGGTGCTACGATGATCACGGACAGGTTAGGATACACGCTGTAGGATCCTTTGACGAACTTGACATTCCTGCCCAGTGCAGCCCCTATGGTGACCGCAGCTGCAAAGAAGTGAAACGCCGTAGGAGGTTCCGTGTTACGTGTGTACTCCATGTATCTGGACAGCCAGCCGCTTGACGGAACCAGGTCTTCAAAGCTGTTCTTAGAGACCCGCCCTGACGGATTGACAATCTGCTCAACCTGGTCCGTGGACAAAGCGAGAGCTGTTCTCAGTGCATCGTCTATGTCGGGGGGTCTCTGATTTTCGGGTAGGTCATTTATCCATCCAACGACCCTGTCCAGGAGTTCGGGAGTAGCCTTGTCCTGGGGAAGGGTCTGCAAGAGATTCATTAGTTTCGCGACCTGCTCGGCCAGAGAGAGTTCTGTCATACCAACGACCGTCGGAGGTACGCAATGTTCCAGTAGATGTTGCTGCGCTGCATGTCCGTAATGCTCTCTATGGTTGCCATCTTAGAACTGTGTATCGGTGCATGCCGCAGACTTGTCAGTTCGTTGAACCTGTTCCCCATCAGCCCCCACTTGACCGGCTTTCCCGTGTCCACGGAGACCTGCAAAGGTATCTCCTGACACAGCTGAGCCATGGCCACGAGCTCCTCGAGCTCGCTTACGCCCAGTAGGTGAATACGATCGAAGTACTTCGCGATCGTATCAGCATGAAAGCGCAACCAGGAAAGCCTTGGCCGCCTGAACGGAAGACACAGGATAGGAGCGTCCTGCGTGTTCATGATGAAACTCTTCTGGTCTAGCTCCGGCGCAGCTGTGAGAACGGGAATGACGGTGGTCTTGGAATCCTTGAACACCTTCTGGCAGATCTCATAATGCTTGAACGTCCATGGCAAGTCATCAATCATGTCCGGTGCGACCACGTACGTGGGGTTGATCTTCTTCGACGCGTCCAGTAGTTCGTGAGAGCTTAGAGGTCTGCCCAGTTCATGAAACCCATTATCCATGAACACTTCACGCTGTCCAGGAGTCTCTCCGTCCCAGACCGTATTGTTCGGTGCTTGATGGTAGTACTTTGCATACTCTTCGTCATTGATCACCTCCTGGGCCAGACAGAAGTCAAAGTCACACAGCGGTGAGAGGTCGTCGAGTAGCAACCGAGGAATCTCCATAGCGAGTTCAATCACAGTCCTAGCTCCTTCCTTATCGCAGCGTCCCGTTCGATAGCTGCATCGGTCTTCCCTTTGCAGTCTTTCCAGTTATTCCCGAAGTACCCTTCTGCTGGGCAATGCCAGCCATCGGGATAGTGCTTTCTCACCTCCTTGGGATTCGAGCTCGCAGCCGTGATACTGGGCCACGTTTGTTCCATGACGCCGTTTATGACATTAAACGCCTCTGCGGCACAGTCTTTCGGCGTATCAACAACAATCTCATCATGCACAGACAGGATCAGTTTTGCGTCTTTGGGCAGTCCGTCCGAGATCTGGCGTAGTGCTACATACATCATATCTGCAGCTGTAGACGCAGGCAGGAAATTATACATCTCCGTAATCTGCCTAGTGTACCACCAGCGCCGACGCATGAACGGATTCACAAGGTAGTGCTCCCGCTTCACGAAGTCCTCTTGCCCATCCCGCCAGATGTTATACACGCGGAACCGTTCGAAGAATCTCTTCACGAAAGCCTGGACCTTATCGAACGGTATGTTATGTGCCTCAGAGATAGACTGAGCGCCTCTGCCATACCCTAAGCCGTAGACAATGAACTTCGCCTCGTGCCGCTCGTCAGGTGTCACGTCTTCAATCCGCTTACCGAATGCTTCAGAGTAGACACCTTTATGTTGATCAATGCCCGAGCCCATGAGGTCCAGGCCTACGGGATCGCCTGACAGGATCATTGCAAGGCGCCACTCGATTTGAGACCAGTCCGAGGCGTACAGAACTCCCTCCTTGCCAAAGCGAGAGACGTAGATCTCCCTCATCATCCAAGGGATGTTCTGGCCGTTAGGGTTCCAGCTGTTCAGGCGGCCATTGGCAGTCTTCGACGTTCCGAATGACGGATGCACAAAGCCAGCATCGTCAGTTGGGACATTGATGAAGGTGCTGTCCATCTTCCTCAGATGCCTGATGTCGACAATCTGCCGTAGGATGGGATTGTCATACTTGTCCGCGAGATGCTCTAACGCCTCCGCATCTGCTGATCTGGACGGCGCCTTACCTTTACGCTCTCGTGTCTGTGCAGGTAGGCCCATCTCGTCGTATAGCAGCGTGCAAAGCTGTTGTGGAGAAGCCAGGTTCAGGTCTGGCTTGCCGAGTGCTCTCTTCAGCTGCTCTTCTAGTTGGTCAGCCTTCTTCCTGAGTCCCATGGACCACTTGACTGAGGTAAGCTCGTCTCGCTTAATGCCATTACGGTGCATCTCTCGGAGCACGGGCTGAACGGGCATAACGTGTTCGTAGTACAGACGTGTCATGCCGTAAGACTTGAGCTCCTTCTTCAGGTCTGCAGCTGCACGAGCCGTAGCAATGACATCCTTGCCGCAGACGGTCTGGAGATCGTTCTTGTAATGATCCCGCGACTTCCAGTAGACCATGTCCGTATGAAGGCTAGCTATGAACGAGAGGTCCTTTTCCGCCCCGAACTGCCTGCGCGCTGCTTTGATGGGCTTGTGTCCGTAGCTTGCGTTGCAGAGGTGGAACGCGACCATTGTGTCAAAGACTGGCCCCGCGAACGAGAAGCCTTTTTCTTCCGCGAAGGGAATGTCGAACGACTCCACGTTTTGACCCACGATTTCGATTTTAGGGTCCTCAGCCAATCTACGAAAGAGTAGCTGGCTACGAGAGGTCCAATCGTACACGTAAGCCTGTGTTGGTTCTGTCCCAATTCCGACCATTTTAATCGCACTGTCACGCGGGTTGAGTCCGGTTGTCTCGAAGTCAAAGCAGAAGGAGCCTGTTCGTCGTGCACTGTCGTACACAGTATCCGCAGTATGCGTAGCGCTTGCATTAGTGATAATGTCGATCGGAACGCGACGGAGCTCCGGGGACTCGCTTTCAGCTTTCGCTCGTACCATGTCGTGGACCGCGAAGGGCCACTGGTACTGCTGCCGCATGAGGAAGGCTGGGTGCCAGGTTGGGAAGACTTTCCGTTTTTCGAATCCTTCAACGGGGACGCCTCTCCACGTAGCGATTCCTTCGAGGCCTGTAAGTGCTTTAAGCGGAGTTCCCCCTGCTGCGATGATAAGGTTCGGGTTGACATCTCTGATCTCCTTGATTAGGAACTTGGCGCACCAACGTATCTCGTCTTCATTGGGTGTGCGGTTTCGCGGAGGCCTACATTTGACCACGTTGCAGGTTCGGAGCTCCTTGTGGTCTATGCCAGCGTGTCCGAGAATAGCGTTTCTCGTTCGTCCCGCTCCTCCGATGAAGGGCGCCATTCGGTCAGGACGGTAGTTGGGCTCATCTACCTCTGTCCCTCCAGGAGCTTCACCCACGTACAGGATCTTAGCGTTAGTCGGTCCCCGAGCGGGGACCGGACCAGGCTCATCGTATAGAGGACATCCTTTACAGTAGTCGTCCTTCTCAAAGCTCATGAGACTCCTTTTGGTACACCTGTGATACGCATGAACTCTTCTCGCGCTGGTGGATTGGTCATGAACACTCCGGACATAGCTGACGTGACGATATCCGCATCTGTCTTGACTCCGCGATGTCTCATGCAGCCGTGCCGACCTGAGATGATCACGGCAACTCCCTTTGGCTCGAGCACGCTTTCTAGTCTAGCAGCGATTCGTTCAGTAAGGGCCTCCTGGGTGATAGGAGAGGTAAGTTGTTCCTCAGCGACTCTTGCAAGCTTCGAGAGGCCGAGAACTTCCTTATCCGGAATGTAACCGACATACACGAACATCTCAACCGGTAAGAGATGATGCGGGCAGACTCCGTGTACCCTGTGGCCCCGAAGGACGACCAAGCTCCCGTACGTGTCAGGGAACGTGGTGTAGGTAACCCTCTTAGGGCTAAGCAGTTCTTTCCACAACCGGTAAACCCTTCGAGGTGTATTCCGGAAGTTGACATCTTCAGGGTCCTGACCGAGTCCTTCGAGGAGGAGGCGGGTTGCTTCTTCGATTTTTTGTCTGTCAAGCTTTGCCATGGACACATTTATTCCTCGCGGATGAGTTTCTCTGTGTTAAGGGGTCTAGTGGCCTTCTCTACGCTGAAGGAACCACTGCGGCTATGGGGACATACGTGATCGTGAGAGTCCTGATACACCTTCATGGCGTCCAGGACTTCAGGCCATTCGGCTTCGGGATGAGTCGCCAGCTTGTGTACAGACATCGCGCACCACGGGCAGACGAGTTCGTAGACGTAACCATCATCCGTATTGCCGTGCTGAATGAACGAGAGGGATGTTCGCCTGTTACGAGAGGTTACGATGTCGTGAACAGCTTTCATTGGACACCTAGGATCTTATGCATCTGGACAGAGAGTCGGAGTTCCGGATTCTCGTTGCACGCATCGATACAGAACTTCAGGTTCGCCTTGTCAATGTCGAACTTTCCGTTGCGCGGCTGAAGGAACACAGGCTTGTCATGAGCCCAGAGCTTTGCATCGTTTAGGCTAGGCCAGGCTCCAGAAGTAGTTCCATCGTCTGCAAGGCCGGGCACGATCACCTTGATCTCGTCACATTCCCGGATCGTCTGCTTTGTCCAACCCGGCTTAGGAGAGACCGTGACCCAATACCTAAGACGGTCCAAAGTACTGTGGCTCGGGATCCACTTCGGCAACAGGATCGTGCCCGATGTCTCTATGTGAAACATCGGCTTCTGTTCGCCGAAGCCTACTACAAGGGCCTCGAGGTCTTGGTTCAACGGTTCCCCTCCGGTCAGGCAGACATGATTGTATCCCCTGCACCACTCAACGAGTTCGTTGACGAAGAACTTTCCTCCGCCACGAAAGGAATGCATCTCTTCGAAGTCCGTGTCGCAGTTATGACACACCGTCTTGCCTACGGAGCAACCTGCAAAGCGGATGAAGGCCATCTGTGTCCCAGCATAGACACCTTCTCCTTGGACGGACTTGAACTTTTCCGACACTGCGTATGTCTTGGCACTTAGCATTTTAACCCCCTTAAAGGTCTCACGCCGCGGTCCACCCGTTCTGCCACGGCACAAGAATCAGATGTTTCACGAACGACAACCTTGGAGACACGCACGCCTTCGTTCCGGCAGAGATTATACCACAAGCTGCTCAGGTTCTCTGCAGAAGGATTGACGTTTATGATCACGTGTTTAGAGATCTCACTCTTGAGATGTTCCTCGAACGGATCTCCGTCCATGAGAACCATTGCGTGATCGAAGTCGTCGAGTATGCCCTTTATGGTCCTCTTCAGGTCTCCGAAGTCCACGACGAGACCTAGGTCTTCGCTCGGATTGCCGTTGACCCAGAACTCTATGTTGTAGTTATGCCCATGCAGGTTCGCACACTTCCCTTGATAGCCGTAAAGCCGGTGTCCCATGCAAAGCTCGATGCTAATGGATATATCCATGCTCTCCTGTCCTCCATGCATATACAGCTGGTGAAGCCCGGTACAGACCTCCTACGTCCATACCGTAGCCGACTATGAACTCTGTAACCGTCGGACCGGAAACGACAGGTCCGGAGAGGTACTCCTCTAGGAATTCCGTTCGCATCCCCTCATTGGGTGTTTCCTTTGCGAAGAGGGTAACTGCAGCACAGCTGCTGCATCCCAGATCCTTGAACGTTGCGCCCAAGTATGTAAGGGTGTTTCCTTTGTCCAGGATGTCATCGATGATAAGGATGTCCTTGTCCTTTACATCCGGCACTTGAGAGTACAGCACCACTTTGCCTGATGACTCAGTCTCGCCGTTGTATGAACTGGCGATGATGGGATAGATCTGTCCCGTCCACATCGCCTCGCGAAGAAGGTCAGCAGCAAAGAAGAGAGCCCCTGTCAGTACAGGCACGGCGATCGCGTCTGCGTCGTAGCGCATCTCTTTGATCTCAGCAGCAAGAGCTGACACGTACTGCGCGATGGCCTCTTCGCCGTAGAGCTTCTTCAGCGTGACCAGTATCATGTCGTTCTTAGGATGCGGCACTGCCAGCTCCCCCACTGTTCGATATGCAATGTTTCACATTCTCTCGTGGTGACCATCTCGTAGCCCTTTGGCTCACGGATGGACAACCCGATATAGTCAGAGTCTCTCGGTCCACTAGATCGGCCGAAGCACCTGATAGGACCGTTCCATTCATCCGACGCTTCCTCAGTGGGAGGGAAGATATGGCTGTCAAAGGGAGAACACACCCAGTGACCGTTGCATTCCGCCCCGACAAGGCTCTTGTACGGGATCATATCCAGGCCACGTGACCAGGCCCGCAAGCACTCTGACGTGATTGAATCGGGTACGTCTCCCCAGAGCAGGCAGCGTGCGTGGAAAGCCGGAATGATATACTTGAGTCTAAGCATTGCTGCACTGGCAAAGGCTGTCGCAGTTGACTCTGTCCCGTGTGTGCCGAGGTTCATCCACTCTCCGGACATGAACGGCATGACGGTCTGATCCGCACCCGCATGGTGGATCAGTCGTTTGATGCTTGCCTGGTAGTCCCAGGCATCGTGCCGTGCGAGATGCTCGTCCAGGAAGTCAGCCGGGTGAAGAGCGTAGAAGAGATTGTCCTCGTCTGTCGCACACCCGAAGTTCATTAGTCTGTCCGGCGCGAGCTCCTTTATTAACATCCCCAGAGACCGGACCACTTCCGAGTCCGAGCCGAACCCGATCTGTGCAGGCTCGTTCGCTACTTCGTATAGGATGCTAGTGCAGTCCCGCGTAGCCTCCACGAAGCGCTCAGCGTACTCTTCCATCGAGCCCTGAATGGCAGGATCGCTGCTGACTACATCTGATCGCCTGGTCCAGTCAGGTATTGCACCGAACGGCTCTACGCCCCCGAACAAACAGAGGCGAGTGTAGATGCCGTGCGAAGCAACGAAGTTGACGAACGGAGTAAGCTCGTCGTAGAACCCACGCTGCAAATGACTATTCGCACGTCCATGTGTAAGCCAGAAGTCGGAGTCCAGGTTGAACAGGACCCTGATTGCATTGATGTCATTCTCTCGGAAGTAGCCTAACAGGTCTGCTATCTTGCCTCGGTGACCGTCTAGCCATAGACGATACAGTCCCATCGCTGTAGCTTCACGGTAGTCCACCTCTGCTCCAGAGACATCGACCAGGAAGCGCGATCCTGTAGTCGTACGAAGCACTGGTAGGGCTGGGCCGGGTTCTACTGGTGGAGGTGAACCGGGAGGGAACCAGTCCTGCGTAGCATGTTCTATCGTGGGGAATCGATCGGACTCAAACATGAGTCTCCAACGAATGTGATTCAGGTCTCGGAGGTTCGGTGTGCCGATCCGACCGGCCTCTCTCCAACGTTCGACTATCTTCTGGTCGGTGGTATTATGCTCCCAACCAGTATCAAGGAAGTCCTCGTATCTCATTTGTCCTCCTAGGTCAGCTTGCGTGGGGGTTTAGGCTGCACAGGAAAGATATCTTCGCCATACTGCTCGCGAGCATATGCCAGAGCGCAGACCGCCCAGCCTATGGCTCCGAGGTGATCATCTCCTTTGGTCCCTTCGAGCAGGAGCTTGTGGAAATGCGCCTGCAAGTGGTTCAGGGCTTCTCGACAGAACTCACGAGCGTTCTCTCGGCTGTCAAGACTCTTCAGCCACTGCCAGTCACCATGCGTCGCTCTACCGAGCTCGAAGCGCTTGACAATGCATTCCAGTCCTGCTACAGGAATAAGGGTATAGTCAGGAGCCTTCTCGGATCTTGTGGTGCCTCCCGGGAGCGTGTACCTGTCTGTCATGTGAGTACCCCTGATGGGAAGCAGGTGGGCGCGACTTACATACACGCCCGGAGGTTATGAGCGCCCTAGCCGTAATGCGCACCCACCTACTTCGAGGTTAGAGCAACGAGCCGAAGGACTTCACACGGTTACGGTCATCGTAACCTTCCCTCTTCTCGATGAGGATGGTGCTGCCGGACTCACGTCCAACGAGCTGCTCCGTGTCCTCGAGAAGGAAGTCTGCCTCTTCGCCAGAGCCAGTCAGGAAGCCTTTGGTCAGGAACATGCCCGGACCGTTGAGCATGAGGTTCGCGAAGACCTTACGACCAAGATACTCCTCCTGGTCTTCGGGTCCGATGATCACGAACTGACACGAGGCATACGGATCCTTGGACGTGGCCTGCTTGCCTCGTGCTACGAAATCCGCCTTCTCGCAACGGAGGTTGTAGCGACCCTCGGGAACGGGCTCGTTACCCTTCATGTCGCTGACTGAGACGGGACTCGGAATTGCTACCATCTGTTGTTCTCCTTGTTCATTGTGAGCTCCCATGCTATGAAGATGACCACCATCATCACGAAGAAAGCCCATGGATGATTACTCAGTAGAAAGATGCCTAAGATGATCAGATACGTCAAAGGGTTACGAAAGTTCAACCGATTCACGCTGCCATCCTTTTCGGATCGAGCTCATTGATCGCGGAATGCTCTCCACACATATACCGCATGAGAGCTCCGATGTTCTGACTGCAGCGTGACGGCAGCTTCGGAGCTCCTTCAGGACTCCGAACACGACACGGTGCGCCTTCCTCGCCGGTGGTGAGTATGACATGCTTACCGGCTTTGCGGGCTAGGCGCACTGAGGCATCGGGCCACCCTGGCAGCTCTCTCGGGAGTCGCTGTCCTGGTAGCTCGGGGACGGGGAAGTACGTGGCCTCCTTTCCATCGCCAACCTGTAGAAGACCTTCTCTGGCAATGATGTAGAGGTGAGCGCGAACACTGAAGAGGAGCTTGTAGGCCTGTCTACCCTTCTCCGAGAGGTAGCCGTATGCCTGTCTTGGATCCTTTCCACGAGCGTCCATGCCATGGAGATCAGTCCAGCCCTTCATCTTCATAAAGGACTCGAGGTGCATCTCTCCAAGGTGGGTGATACTGTCCAATACGATCGTCTCGAACTCTTCGCCCTGATACTGACAGGGTGCACCGTTTGCGAAGGTGCTGTTCAGTTCGGAGATGACGGCCACTAGGTCGTCATGACTATCGATCGGGATGAAGGGCATGTGGAGATCCTGTAAGGACAGGAAGCCCTTCGTCTCTCCTAGCTCTGTTGCCAGGATAAGCGGCTTTGGACAGGAACGGATGCTGTATGTCTTTCCTGAGCCTGCCGGCCCAAAGCCGAGAACTGTTGCGTACGTTGCATCCAGTTCGTCAGTGCGAAACAATTTTGGAAGACTGCTTGGCATCGATCATATTCCCCTTTCCCTGCGCGGAGTTCAGCTTGAAGATGAGTCTGCCATCGTACACGGAGAACATGATCATCTCTTCTACAGAGTCACCGTCCTCCCGTTTCATGTAGACCGATACAGTCTGACCTGCCGGCCCAGCTGTCATAGCGAACTCGGCGAATCGCTCACGGCCGTTATAGAGCACAGCGCTCACTCCGACTCCTCGTCAGTTGACATGTCTTCCAAGTGCTGCGTGATGTCCTCACAGATTTCGGAGACATCATCGAGATACAGCTCTTTCCCTTCATAGTTTGGCGTCAGCATCTCCTCACCGTAGGTGTGGATTGCCTTTAACAGGTCTGCAATGGTCATGCTACTTCTCCTCTTCGAAGACTGCCATCACGCAGTCTTCAGTTATGGTGAACAGCCCTTTAAGGCCCTCCACCGGGAACGGAGTTTCCGAGAACTTCGCGTAGATGATTCGACGGTTATACATGTTCTCTAGTGCTCGTGGTTCATGCATCAAGACCAGCCCTGTGCATGCTCTGACTACTGACACGTCCGGGACGTGCAGGCCCCTTTGCATGTTGATGTCCGGGTCCTTCACTATCAGGAGACGCCCCGGAAGCATTCTGACCTTTGTCATTCGGCCCCTCTTTCGCTATACCAATGTCGAACCTCGCTGCCAGAAGGCCCGCTGAGAATGCAAGCGCTAAGGCAGGGAATTCTGCCCTGAACACATCGACCTGAGCCACAGCCAAGGCCAGGAGTAGGAGGAGCGGTGCGCACACCTGTCCTACCATCATGGCTTGACCTGGTTGTTGATGATGTCGAAGTCGCGGCCCTGGTTCAGGTTCTCCTGAGCTGTGTCAACGTAGTCAGGTACTCTCGAGATGTACGAGGCTCTACGTGCTGGTGTGTCAGCTACGCAGAGGTCGCGGTATGCGCATTGGCCGAAACGAAAGCAGTGTTCTGGGTTCTTGTAGAACACTGTCTTCCAGTCCTCTCCGTCGCGTACCCGCTTGAAGCGACCAAGGATTTCCTGTCCGATCTCAATCGTCTCGGACTCCCACTCCCGGAGCTCATCGATCGTCCTGGAATAGCGTTCTCTCTCGAACTGAGGGGTCTTGGTCTTGATCAACCAATCAACGATGAGGCCGCGTATGACCACGTTGCCTCCTCCACGACCTAGTGACTCCGTCGTGAGTTGCTTGGTCAGGCCGTAGATGTAGGTCGTAGGCGGTGCGTCCATTTCATACTTCAGACGGTCACGAGGATCGTTACGACCTATCGTCTTGTGATCAACGAGCCACAGGCCACCGAGGAAGCTGTTCAGGTTGTCCACACGTCCTCGAATGAACACGCCCGTCTCCTCTCCGACCTCTACGAAGAACTCGACCTCGATGCCGAGAGGCGTGAAGAGGCCCTGCTTGTCCTGCCAGTGATCGTTGTAGGCGGGAAGCATCCGACGAATGAGTTCTTCTCCTTGCGCGAGCATAGCCTGCTCGCCTGGGAGGTTTGGTGGACCCATTTCCTCTTTGAACTTCTCCACCGCTTCGAACGTGGCACTCACGATGTCCGTGCCGCTGAAGAAGGATGCGAGGCCTGCGTGCACAGCTGTTCCAATGGCCAGTGCGGGCCGTCTGTCTACGGGCTGCAATCCTTGTAGGCGTTGCCAGCCGTAGAGGCGCTTGCAGTTCTGATATTCCTTGACGCTGCTCTGCCGAAGGACTATCCTGTCTATAGGGACAGGCACACTTGGAGTGCTAGGGTCACTCTCTTCCATGTCATTCCTCCTCGAGAAGACTGAGTTGTTCTTCCGGGCTGATCTTCTCTGATGGTTCTAGCGGTGTACCTGCTAGGAAGGCCATCGTTTGATCGATCTGCCCACACACGGGACGTACGAATCCTACAAGTGCTGGACCAAATCCACCTCCATAGTCTTTGTGAGAGGGCACACTCAGACGTGCGAAGAATGCGTTCTGGTGCTTTCGCAGCGAGATGTACCCTCGGGGGAACACGTCGTACTTAAGTTCTTCCGGCAGCTCTGCTGGGTCCGGTTGGTTCGGCGTTCCAAAGAGATCCATCTGACGTGCCTCCTTCTCCGGGTCAGGAAAGACATCGTCGGAGTAGATCCCCGCGAGCAAGGCTACAGCAGCGAGATCTGCCGTTTCGGGAGCAGTGTTGAGGCTGTCAATCATGAACCCTCTGACCTGCTGACGCTTGCCATATGAGGTCCAGTGACGCAGAAGACCGTCCAGATACGTGTCGCATTCTTCCTGGGACCACGCTGACGGGACAATCCTGAAGGAGTGCTGACGGAACGGTCCTGTCTTGGCTGTACGACCTACCATCACTGCACACTGACTTTCTCCTTCCACCGAACGGAGCCACAGGCCTGGATTGTCCTCGGAGCGAGTCCAGAGGTCGTTCCGACTCGAGAAGTGATCGACGAGGTCGTCATACTCCCACCAACAGATGTTCATGGCTACTCCTAAAGGATGAGTTCATACGGAGTCTTGTCCGGTATGCCCGATAAATGGAAGGCTTCCTTCCTCTCGACGCACGTGCCGCACGAGCCACAATGGACATCTGATCCTTCGTAACAGCTCCAGGTCAGCTCCCACGGGACTTGTAGTTCTTGCCCCTTCACGGCAATGTCGTGTTTGCCAATGTCACGGAAAGGAGTATACAACGTGATGCCAGGACTGAAGTGACAGTGCTCCAGTGCAATAGACATGCCCCAGATGAATACTGGTCGGCAGTCTGGATATACTGCGTGGTCCCCTGCATGTGCGGCGTAGCCTACTGCATCTGCACCTATCGTGATGGCGTACGCTGCTGCGATTGAAAGCATGATCATGTTGCGGTTCGGCACTACTGTGACCTTCATGTTGTCGTCAGCGTAGTGACCGTGTGGTACGTCTATGTCCGGGTTCGTCTGAGAGCTGGCTGCGTGCATAAGGAAGCTGTCATGCAGCGATGTTAGGTTGATCAGCTTGTACCCTACGTCCAGGCGACCCGCTATCTCCTGGGCAGCGGCAACTTCCTTCAGGTGTTTCTGTCCGTAGTCAAACCCGATAGCGTGACAGTGAATGCCTTCGTCCCGGGCCTTGTATAAGAGGGTGGTGCTGTCCATTCCGCCAGAGAGCAGGATGACTGCTGACTTAATGTCTGTCCGGTCAATCTCTTCCTGTTCGGTGAAAGCACCTATGATTCGGTCTCCCATGCTTGCTCCTTGAAGTCAAAGTCCGTTATGAGGGAAAAAAGTGGGGGGCCACGCCTGCTGTCATGGAAACAGGACGCAACCCCCCAGCCGCAGGGGACGCTGCGACTAGCTCGTGATCCCCAGTTCCGCTGCCTTCTTCAGGATAGCCTTCTGACGGGCAGCCCGCTTCTGGCGAGCGAGCCTCTGCTTCTCCTTGACCTCGGGACGCTCGTGGTAGGCCTTCCGCGCTGCTTTCACGGCGGGATCGTCCTTGCGCTGCTCGTTGTAGAGGCGGCGCTTCTCCTTCGCCTCTGGCGACGTGTTGTACTCCTTCTGGCGCTCCCTCTGCTTCTCCTTCGCTGCGAGGAGACGCGCCATCTCGTCACGGATCTGTTCGTCCGTGAGTCCACCAACTTCTGATTCGACCTGCGAGAGGATGTCTACCATCTCTGGTCTGCCTTTCCGGTGGTTCTTACCACCTGTTCACGGTTTACGAGTACTTCCCGAAGTCATAGTATAATTATAACACCGTCCGCGAATAAAATCAAGTACTTTTATGCGTCCCCCTTCGTGATTGTCACCTGAATGTTGTTGGCCCCGCCCGCGAACCACTTCTGCACGTACAGGGTTCCGATGACTTGCGGCTTGGAGTCGTCCAGGACGACCTCAGAGTACCGAGTGGTGTGCTTCGTGTCCCGGTCTTTCTCGAACTGCACGGTGATGTTCTCACTCATGATTCCCTCCTTGGGGGGTAGGCTGCGTTTAGGATCCTGATGAGCTCGTTCTCGAGGCTCTCTGTCTGACGGTCCAACGCACGCATTGCGGGATGTCCGTCGTCCTCTATCGGGGTGTTCGCCGCGTCCTCATCTCCGCCGGTTGCTTCATCGAACTCCTCGCCTGTCATGCCGGTGATCATGAACTCACGTTCCTCGACGTTGAGCTGTGGCATGGCTACCTGGATCAATGTGCCGGCGACCCAACTGGCCACCTGGTCCGGCGTAACGTCCAGTTCCCGTGTATGCTTCTTGCCCGTCATTGGACTGATTCTAGTGATCTTCATGGAGTGTTCTCCTCGTCCGGGTATGCCTCCTGTACGTAGGCGCCCGCTAACCGGCACGCCGTATCAGTCTCCAGGGTTGGGAGCATCTCACCGAACCCCTTCACGAAGGCCCTGTGGAAGGTCCTGTGGAACTCCTTCAGGTGTTCCCCCTCCCCGGAAGGAACGGTGACGTTCATGACTACGGTTTTGGTGATTTTCATGAGTGGTGCTCTTCGCACAGACGTTGGATGTGCCGAAGCAGGTTGTTCTCATTCTCGTACAGGTCCTTCTGCTCACACGCGAACCTGTAGTTCTTCTTCACCTTATCCAGGCTTGCCTCAAGGGATACCCGTTCTTCCCTGTAGCCCTGGATGTCATCGTCAAGCTCCTCGATCTGATCCTTGGCTCCCTGCAGCTCCTCCTTGAGGGTTTCCACTGTGGCCGCGTAATTGGTGTTCTCCTTGATCAGCTCGTCCTCGATGCGGTTACTGATCTTGAGGGCTTCACGATCTGTCCTACGATCGCGGTTGTACTTGCCGAGTGTCACATACCCTTTAGGCATATTGATGACTCCTTACCACGCCTCTCACGTGTGTGTGGGTTTGTACGTGGTATACATCCATCATTATAATAATTATAGTGCATCCGTTTACAAAAATCAAGGTCTTTTATTCGTGTCGGCAAGCTCTGCAATGAGATCCATGCCTTCGGCTTCGAGAGCGCTCGGCCCAGCGTCAGCTAGAACGTCATCCTGCTGTGCGAGAGTGGCCCGAGCTGCACGCAGGGCATCCCGTTTCCGCTCGTTGTATTTCTTCTGCGCAGCAGCTATCTTAGCTTTGTTGGCTTTGCGGTATCGCCTGTAGTACTCGGGCGTGCCTGCAGGAACACCATAGGTCGAACGGCGATCACGAGTCTCTGAGAGACGCTCAAGGAGAATCACATTGGGCCAGGTCTCGTTCTCCCAATCACCATCCTTCCAGATAGGTACGTAGGCTACCTCCTCCCACGGTCCGAACTTCTCCAATGCTATGAGCCGCAGTACAGGTACAGTAGTCCCATCTGGCTGAACGACCAATCGGCTGGTGGTATACTTCTTCCGCTTGTTCATCGGATCAAGGACCTTCTTGAACTCTAGCAGGACCTTCACCCGTTCATCCTGTTGCCTGGGCATCTGACTCTTCCTCCAGTGATAGCTTCATGCACGCGCCGGCGATGTCATGCGTGACGCGGATCCGGGCACGCCGAGCCATGTGCAGGCTTGACAGGTGTAGCTCTAGCGGCTTACCTCTCTCTACGAGGACCGCTCCCAGTATCTGTCGGAGCTGATCCGCCTCCGTGGGTGGTTGTTGATTCATACTATAATTATATCACACCCTTACTTGAATATCAACATCTTTTAGTCGTGCGTGGCATGGTCAGCACCGACCTTACGACTACGAACGTTCTGTAACTGATTGATTCTAAAGGCTTTAACGCATTGTCGTACTATAATGCTTGCCCAGTAGGCTCATAAATATAGGTAATATAGTATCTCATCTCTCACTCTCTATATTATACCTCACCCCTTACGTCACCGGACGTCTATTGTTGACGTCGACGTTGTAATATAAGACAGAGGTGGGCAAGAATTATAGGAAGGAACGCGTTAAGTCGTTTAGAATCAACAGGTTAGCGCAGTTTTGGTGTCGCGTGATCGAGGGGCATCGACAATTCGACACCAAAGCAACTCAGGGCTGGCCGGACGCGCCGGGGCTCCCCGAACAAATAGGCTTGCAGACCAATGGCTTGGATCTCACTCTCTCACAACAAGGAAGACAAGTAAAAAAGGGAGGAGAGGATCATGCATCCTCTCCCTCTCGGTGCCCTCTCACCGTGATAGGATTAACTACGACAGCCTAGAGAAGGCTATCAGTGTCAATCCCGGCAGACCTGAGAGTCGCAATCACAGCAGCGTCTCCTCGGCGAACTTTAGCGACAAGCTCTTTCGCAGCCTTGTCGCGCTCACCTTGGCGCTTGTTGTGGTCCGCCCGGTACTTCAGTGTTTTGAAGTTATCCAGGACGAACTTAGCAACCTCAAGCTTGCTACCAATGAGTTTCAAGTCATCGGCAGCCGCCTCTTCCAGCGTGTTGTAAGGGAAACCGAACTTAAGCATGTTCGGATCCTTCACTAGCGCCTTTTTAGACGTGCTAGGCATGAGTTATACCTCATACGTGGTTGATGGTCTAGTCCATGGTCAACTAGAGACGGTTAACGACGAGAGGACCTACCTCTCACTTCGAGCCATAGGCTCTATCGAGGACACGATTGCTCATGCCCTCTGTACAGCCTATTCTCCTTTCTATCTATCTATCCCAAACCACTGCAACTCTTTCTCCTTCTCGTACTGTATCATCACACAGTCTTCGCAGTACAGACTACATATCTTATCTGTACGTCTCTTACCGCATACCTGACACTTCATCCAGTATGTCACGAACATACGGAACTCACGACATACCTTCCATCTTCTCCAGTTTCTCACTTAGCCTCCTTTTTCCTTCTCATCCTCCACCTCATTTTCCACTTCTCGTACTCTATCTTCTTATGCCTTCCCTCCTCTCTCCTCTTCCTATCACTTTCTTCTAACGCCTTCACCAGCCTATCTAACTCTTTCCTTCTCATCCTCTCTCCTCTTCCCATCACTCTCATCCTCTCTTCATCTCCCTCATGGATCTACTCTCACTAAGACTCCAACAATCATAACACATCCACTTCCTACTAGTATAACAAAACACCAAATACCTATTTATACATCTTACTCCACACCAACCATTACACTTTCTTCCCCATCCTGCTTTCTTATTTCTCATTATCTATTCTCCTTCAACTCTTTATCATTCTTCTCCCAACAATCATAACAACTCATATCACCATACCAACTCCACTTCAAACACCACCTCCTTCCACATCCCTCACACTTCTTAAACCACCATAACCTCCACAACACCACTCTATCAACATATCTCCAATTCATCTCTACCTCCCTCCATAACTCCCACCCTCTTCAAACCAAAACTTCTCACACTCTCTCATCACA
>Ga0114906_1000190_pt1 | contig 36810 bp, 42 predicted proteins | sample MalvirDeepMed_M9_FD_89687 | JGI IMG/M metagenome (GOLD analysis project Ga0114906, IMG submission 89687) | Marine viral communities from the Global Malaspina Expedition - Malaspina viral metaG DeepMed_M9 | ecosystem: Environmental > Aquatic > Marine > Oceanic | place: Mediterranean Sea...
CGTATGGTGTTTACCACTTAATCTGCTCTGCTAGGCTCCTTCGGGACTCAGATGATATTCAAAATGAACCCCTTATGGATACTACAGATAACATAGATCCTTACTTGGAGAGATAACATGAGTTTTGTAAGTAGTATAGAATTAGCAGGAACTCAAACAATTTCTGATATTGCTATTAAGAAAAGTGATTGGGCTTTCTTATCTGCTAGAAAATTTATTCAGAAAGCTACAACAAAGCAGAGTAAAATTAGTGATATTTATAGAGAAACTTTAAAAGTAGTAGTAGGGATTTTTGGTAATTTTAATTATATTAATTCAGATAATGAAATTGTAGGAATTAAGTGTATGCACTCAAATCCTGAGAGAACTATAGCTAAACTTAAACAAGAAAGTAATATCATTTTACCCGTAATCTCTGTAAGTCAAACTACAACACAGAGTAATGAAAACAGAATAAAGTATAGTGCTCTTCTTGTTCAAGAAAAGGCATTTGATACTGAGAAACAAAGGGCTGTGCGAGTTGTTAGTTTAGCTCCTAGATCTGTTGATATTATTTATAATATTAATATATGGACTAAGTATAAATCTAATATGGATCAAATAATTGAACAAATTAGATCTGAATTTAATCCAAGTAGGAGAGTAAAAACTTCCTTTAATGAGTTTACTCAAGCTTTTCTTACAGAAGAGACTGATAATTCTCTTCTAAGAACAGGAGATCGAGAGGATAGAATTTTGAGAAAAGGAATAACTATTTCTGTTGAAACTTATATCCCTTCTCCTAAGTTTATTCTAACATCAACTGGAAAAATTGAAACATTTAACACAGAAATTCATATTATTTCTAATTAATCATGTTTTTTTACAAAAATAATCCAAAAATAGTAAAAATATAGGATAGATAATATTTAGAGAGGTTCATATGAAACTAATAAAAAACGATGGAATCCAAGGTATCCAAGTCCTCCTTCTTACTCCCAAAGGATCAGAGTATCGTTACCTTAAACCAAGAGATTTCGTTGTAGTTCCAGAACAAAGTGTTTCTGAACAAATGAAAACCCTCAACCGCCGAAGAAGAATTCGGATTTCTAATTACAACTAATAGGATAAACTAATGCCAAATTTTGTAAGCCCAGGTATTTATGTTCTGGAAAAAGATATTTCCGAATATGCTCCAACAGTAAACTCTTCTGTTGTTGGTATTGTAGGTTTTGCTACAAAAGGAAAAACTAACACAGCTACTCTCATTACTTCTCCTGAAAATCTAGTAAATACCTTTGGAAGACCTTCTGAAAATATTACTGGTCAAGGTCTAGAAGGTGCTCTTGAGGTTTTAGAAACAACTAACCAAGTATATTTCCTTAGAGCTGCTGTGGATGCATCTGCTAATGACGCATCTGCTCAGGTTCCCCTTGGCTCCTGCGCTGCTATGGAAGTTTCCAATGTTAGTGGTGGAGTTACAGGCTCTGGGAGTCTTTACTTTAAGATTTCTGTTAAAAATAATACTGGTACGGAGCAATATACAGTAACAAACCCAAAAAGCTTTGCTGTTCCAGTTGGGACTGTACCCGCTGCGATGGGGGCTTCTGGACAAGCAACTGCTTTGAAAAAGATTATAGGTGGAGCATTAGACTCTGATAAGGTTGGAGTTACTGTTGCCTCTAATGGAACTGCTCATTTTATTGTAGGATCCTTTGCAGGATCAGGAGCTTCTATTTCTGTATCAGCGTATAATGAACCAACATACACTACAGGAACCTATGTTCTTCTGGCTACAAGTGGTGATGGTTTAGTTGCTGGTGCTGGAGCGGTCACCTCGCTGGCTTCTTCTTTAACAATTTACGGATCGACCTTCTACAACAAGGTAGCTAGTGGGATTGGTTATTTAGCTGAAACTATACACCCAGGGACTGGGTATAATCTCTCAACTCTTGCAGATGGAAGTGTAAGAGGAAACTCAGTTGAGGTTGAAAATCTAGGTGGAGCTAATACTCTTATTACTGTAAACGATGAAGGAGTAGCTAAAGAAACTTTTAAAACCTCTTTCCTTGATGGAAATGGAACCTATATTGAAGATGTTATTAATACTGGAGAAACTAACCTAACCTCAGATATCATTAAAGGGAATCTCGTTTCTGGAGCGGGTTCTTCTGATTTTACTAATACTAAGTTGACCGCATTCGATAGCTATCTTTCCTCTATGGGTGTTATTGATCTAAGTGGAACTCAAGGAGGGGATGGGCTTGCCATTAGTGTTGATGGAGCTAGATTTATTAAACCTGTTGAAGGAAGTGTTAGTTTAGCTGGAGGTACTGATGGAACAGGATCCGATTCAGAGAATAATACTGCTTTAGTCGGCCTCGCAAACCTTGACCCAAAAACTGGGATGCAAGCATTAGATGATGATGCTCTTAATATTTCAGTTGCAATGGTTCCTGGGGTATACGATCAGACTGTTCAAGATAATCTTGTAACCTTAGCAGAGAGTACACAAAACTTCTTAGCTCTTGTTTCCCCTCCAGAAGGTGTAGGGACTGCCCAAGACGCTATTGATTGGTCTAATGGAGGTTCCGAAAGTAGGACTGCCTCTTTAAACAGTTCTTATGCTGCTATTTACTGGCCTCATGTTAAAGTCTTTAGCGTTTTTGATGGTAAGGATCGCTTCTATGATCCCGCTATCTTTGCTGCAAGACAAATGGCATTTACTGATAATAGTGCAGAAACATGGTTCGCTCCAGCAGGTTTTGTAAGAGGAAAGCTTAGTAAGCCAAGTGAGGTGGAAGTCAAACTGAACCAGGGTGATAGAGATTCCATGTATAGTGGAGGAAATGTAATTAATCCTATTGTTAATTTCCCTCAACAAGGAATTACAATCTTTGGTCAAAGAACTTCACAAAGAGATGCTAGTGCTCTTGATAGAGTAAATATTAGAAGAATGATGATTCTTATTAGAAAACAAATTCTTGCTTCAACTACAGCCTTTGTATTTGAACCAAATGATCCTATCACTTGGCAAAGAATTGAAACTCTAATTAATCCTATGATGGATGATATCAAACAAAGAAGAGGAATTACGGAATTCAGAGTAGTTTGTGATGAAACCACAAATACTTCAGTCCGTATTGATAGAAACGAACTCTGGTGTAAGGTTCTTATCAAGCCAACCAAGACCGCAGAGATTCTAATCTTTGAAATTAACCTTACTAACCAGTCAGCTAAACTAGGCTAACTATAAAGGAGATACTATAAATGCCAACTAATCCAAAATACAAGGACGATTACCTTTCCTTTACCCCAGGACAGGAACTTCCTAGAATTTCCGAAGGTCTTGATTCAGTCAGGGCTTATCAATGGGAGATTCATTTTCTAGGTTTAGATCAGTTTGGAGTCGGAGAAATCCAATTTCCACAAGATTTAACTCTAGCAGCAAAGCAAGTTAGCCAAGTAGGGTTTACTGTTGAAGATATTGAAGTACATCGTGTAAATGATCGTGTCTTCTATCCTGGCAAGCCCGCTCCTGAAGAACTAACTGTAACCTTTGATAATCTTTTTGCTACTAAATCAGGTTTAAATTTATGGAAATGGTTTACTCAGATTTATGACCCTCTTACTGGGGAAATGACGAAGACTCTTGATGGTGGGCGTAATGGACAATTTAAACTTAAGAAAGTAGATATTATACAACTAGATAATAAACTTAAGCCGCATACTACTATGGAACTCTATGGTGTGTACCCCAAGTCTTGGAAATCTGCTGAACTTAACTATTCTACAAACGAATTTAATACTGTTGAAGTAACTTTCCGCTACGACTTTATGCAGGTATCCGATTATAACTTAGCATAAAACTGTTTATAAAATTACTTTTATGATTCTTTGCCCAGCCTGGATACTCTCTGGGTTGGGCTTTTTTCTTTTCCTCTATAATATAAAATGAATTATTTCCAAGAACTATTAGATAGTTACAATAAACTTAAGAAGCGAGAGCTTAGAATAGGTATTACTGAAGCGGAAGATAAGAAGAAATCTGATAAAGAAGTGTCTGACGAAGAGGCTAAACAGAAGGCATTAGCAGCTTTTGCTGCTGCACAACCTGCTGACGCTGCCACAAGAGAGCCGCACTACATAAAAGGTAGCGCATTATTTTTCTATAGGCAAGCTATTAAGACAGATGCCAACGGGCAAGCAGGCGTAGGGAAAGTAATTGCCATAGGTGGACCCTTTGCAGGTAGACCTAGTGCAGCGAAGTCTTCTTTTGAGGAACATGATGAGATGACCCAAAATAAAATAATTAATTATTTTAAAGAAGGGGGGAAAGATGGTGAAGGGGTTCTTACTCCCGAAGACGCAGCAGAACAAAGTACAGCGGCAACAGCAGATAACCTTGAAATTATACAGGATGATTTTTTTAAAATACGAGAAGGAGAAGATTCCGCTGCTCGTACTGAAAGAGTCCGAAAAGTTTATCCTGGGTACGACCCAGAAAAAGACAGATCTCCAACAACAATTTCTGACCAATCGGTATTATCAGATCATATAGATCCTGAGACTAGACAGAAAATTTATGAGAATGGTGCTAACTTATTTAATGCTTCCCAAAAACCAGCGGAGATGTCTGATGAAGACCTAAGAGATTTATCTGGGAGAGTAAAGACCTCTACGCACGGTGTTTTATTTAAAGCGGAATCAACAGATGAGGATGGTAATGAAGTAGAAGACTGGATTTTTATAAGATATAAGGTTGCTGGTAATAGATCGAGAGAAGATGATCTGTATTTAGCTATGGCTGCTAATGTAAATGAAGAAATTGAAAAGCGAAATAACGCTGAAGTTGATTCTGACAAACATCTTCCTCTTATAAAAGATATGCCTAAACTTGATTCTGGTGGGGCCGATACAGCTAACAGGGGTGTAATAGTAGAAAAGTATGTTGTAATAGGTCTTCACATTAGTAACGCAGCCGAATGTAGAAAAAAGGGGGATGATGCGTGTGCAAAGAGAGAACTTGATTTAGCTTTTGCTGCGTATGAAGACGCTAGTAAACTTGACGAAAAAACTGGGAAAAGTATAATTGATAATATTGATGGAATCTTTCATCGGCAGATTAATGATTTGCTTACATCTCAAGAAGGAGCAGAAGATGCTGAAAGAATGCAGCAAGCTACTACTAAGATTTGCGATGATAAAGGTTTATCTTCTGAAGATTGTGATAGAATTTCCAAGTGGAGTGCTAAAAGTGGAATGGGACTCGTTTTACTTACTGCTGTAAACGCGGAATGGAATAATGATGTTTATAATTTACTTGGAGTTAGGCCCAGTAGTGCTAAGGCTTCAGGACAGACGGGTTCTACTTTATTAGGTAGGAAAGATGATATCCAATTATATTTTAAAGATCTAAGCAAAGAACAGGAAGACCTTCTTACAGCTAATCTTAAGAAAAGATTTGGAGAGGATGCTCTTATTAGAAAGAATAAAAAGACTGAAGAGATTGTTGTAGCTATTGAAATGAAAATGCTTACAGATGAATCTTCTAGACAGAAAGTTGGAGAGAGTGGTCACGATAAACAATCTGAGATTGTTTCTGGTAAGCACCCAGAAGATAGTGAAGATTATGCTTTTGTTGTGAAAGCACAACAAAGGGCTGTTGATGCAGGTCATTCGATTGAAGCAGCCCAAGCTTATCAGCAAAGGATTAAAGATCACCCAGGAACGCCGATTGTTACTGAACTTTTTGGGGATCCCGCCAAACTCTCTCCTGACCAAATAAAAGAACGCGATCTTGCAATTGATACCTTGTCAGATGTAGAAATAAATAGAGTAAAAAAACGAAGAGCTGAACAAATAGATTTGAAAACGGAAAAGGGTGATAAAAAAGCAGCCGAACTTGCTAAAAGGCTAGAAAAACTTAAAGAGCGTAAGAAGAAAGCCAAAGCGGGTGATAAGGGAATATTAAAAAAACTGAAAGCAAAAAGAGAAAGACAAATCATTTCTTCTCTGACTAATGATGGTGAGGTAACTGATGAGGACACTAAGGCTTGGGTTGCCCACAGAATAAGTGTAGTAGGAGGTTCAGAAAAAGAAGTTTGGAAAGTCAAAAGAGTAATGGCTACTGATAGACAATCCTCCTTTGCTAATAATCAAGAAATACAATCAGCTATGTCTGGGCTTACTACCCAAAACGGAAAGCCTTCTATAAATGTTATGACAAAAAGTGGAAGCACTTATACTATTTCTCGTAGAGATGGAGATGCCTTGTTTACTTTTTCTATCGAAGATGCTAAAGGAGAAAATACAGATGTAGTTGCTGCTGGTAAAGGAGCAGGAGAGGATATTCCCAAAACAGCTAAGTCTAAAAAAGAGTCCACTAATTTTGAAGACTATTTAAACTCTCATATGAAATTGATGGAGATGGTTTTTAATAAACTCAGCTAAACCAACAAGATCTCATATCTTCTAAAATATCCTCTAGTAAATATATTTTATGTTTAGTTATGTATCCATCTTTTTCTCTATCAAGTTGAATACTTTTAAGTGTATGTGAAAAGTTGTTGGCTGTTGTCATTGCTAGTGCAGGCTTTCTGTCCTGTTTAAAGATTAGAAGTGGTTCTTTTTCAGCCTTTTTAGAATCTTTTTCACATTGTTCATAGAATTTCCAGAAATCGCTGCTATAATCATATAAACTAATAATACTAAGTTTGTTGTATCCTTTTTTACATTCTATACAGTATCTAAATTTCTCTGGAGTAATTAGATCTCCATATATTTTTAAATGTTTAGGTAATGAATGAGTAGTAGCATAAGCACCAGACCCTGGAGTTCTACTAAACTCTTTTGTATCAAAAGTCTCATTTAAAATCTTAGCAACCTGACGCTCAAACCCAGAACCCTTACTGCGGCTGTTGATGCGCTTCTTTTTATCCAACGGAGATAAATCGTAAATATCCTTCATATTTTTTTCCCTTAGCCCTATTATAGACAACATGGACGGACAAGCATTTAACCTAAAGAACTGGACAATTAAGGCCCAGGACAGAAAGAGAGAAAGAATGAAATTTCAAGTTAAACTAAATAAAGAAGAGACGCTTGCGTTTCAAAACTTCAAGAATGTTGTACAGCCTGCGGAGATCAGCGATGATGATTTCTTTCGTGCAATCTTCTTGAATGGTATTGAGGCCATGCAGAATAAACTCATGGAAGAGATGGAGAAGTATGCAGAAGAACACCCTGAGATTCTTAAAGAGTCTGAGGAAGCTTCCGAGGAAGTTACTGAATCCGCAGACACCTCTTCTTCCGTAGAAATTATTGAATGAAGCACCAACTTAAGTTTCTTTCCAAAGAGAATGAGCTTAACAAGGTTCTCAAACAACAAAAGAGAACCCAAGAGAGATGTAAGCTTTTATTCACCTCCCTGTGGGATAGTCCCAGCGACACCCTCATCTCCAAACTTAAGGAGAGGTACGGAGAGAGTGATAGAGGAGAGCCTGTTTACATTATAAACAGTTTTTATATGCCTCATTCCTTTGTGATTTTTTCTACCACTAAGATTCCCCACCTTATTAAGCTTGGGGACCAAGATGATATTAGTGAAGATTACCTTCCTTCGATCTACAGGAAACTAGGACTTTAGTTTTTGGTTTTCTATATAGTCGTTAATCTTTTCCGTGTACTTCTTGTTCTTACTGTAAATCAGTTTTAAATTGTTTACAATAACTGTGGTAAAATAATTAAACGCACTACCATTTTCGGGATTAAAATTCTTTAAAGTTTTTAGGATAAGCACATAGCAGTCTTGTTTAGCGTCTTCCATATCAACCTTGAAATTAAATGATGTAAGTATGTTAGTGATTAATATATCAAACATTCCTACTAACTCATCCTCATGTTCCCGAGGGTTTTGTTTGTACAGCGATATCAATTCTTCAAATCTTTTATTATCTATGTAATTTTTATTGCTCATGGCTTATAATAGTAAGATGAGTACCCTAGAAGATCTTTATTCTGAGCATAAGTCTTGTGGAGACAATGATTTATGTAATGGCTGTAGTATTCTGAACAAATCTAAACCTGTTCACGCAGTCATGGATTACGAGAAAAAGGCTCAATGCGATGTACTTTTTCTTTCAGATTCCCTTACCCATAAGTTTGGAGATACAAAAGCATTCTCCAACCAAGAGTATGATCTTATTAAAGAATGTGCTAAAGGTGAGTTTGAAACTGCTGCCTCTGTAAAGTGTCCTTCAGTTAGAGAATTAGATATGTCCCCAGCGAATATGAAAATTTGCAGGCAGCACTTAGAGGATACGCTTGATAAGATTCAGCCTAAGTTAGTTTTCCCTTGTGGTAACTTGGCTATGAAGATGCTTATTAAGAAAAGCGGTATAACTAATAAGCGAGGAAGGTCGTATACCTTTGAGACGGAAAAGGGGCATGAGGTAGTTGTAGTTCCTATCTTTCATCCCTTTTCTGTTCTTCAAGAGCCTAAAAATAGATATCTCTTTGAGACAGATATTCGGAATGCTTACGAGAAGTATATCCAACACAAGACCTGTGAGAATAAGTTTACCTACAATGTTGTAGATACTAAAGAAAAGCTTAGAGATCTCGCCAACAAATTAAGTAGTATTACTGAACCTGTTGCTTGTGATATTGAAACTACTGGTCTTGATTTTAGAAGAGATAAGATTATGACCATAGCCTTCTCTACTGATGAGGGTAATTGGGTTGTACCTTGTGAGCATAAAGATACCCCTTTTACAGAACCAGATCAGAAAGCTGCCTTGTGGTTTAGCATTAGAAAGATTTTAGAAAATGAGAAAAGTAGGAAAATCTTTCATAATGCTAAGTTTGATCTGAAGTTCCTAATTAACTATGGAATTTATCCTAGTAACATTTGGGATACAAAAATCCTTCATCATATCCTAAATGAGAATACACCTAAAGGCTTGATGGATTTAGTTAAACTTTATTTTTCTGATGAGTTGGAGAATCTGTAATGCTTACCATCCTTAATCCTAAAACTTATAACTGGGCTGAGATGCCTTTGTCTGATTGCTACGAAGGGAATGCAGCGGATAGTTACTTTACTCTGAAGCTTTATCATTTAATTATGGAGAAGTTGGGAGGGTTAGGTAATACAAAACTTCTTGAGCAGATTATTTCTCCTGTTCTTCCTGTATTTGCTGAGATGGAATTTGAAGGTTTGGATGTAGATATGAAACAGTTATCGGTTGTGGGAAAGCAACTAAAAGATACAAACATAGATGTTACCGACAGCCTGTATGAATACAAGCAGGTATCTAATACTCAAAACCTATCCAGCAATACTGATCTTATTGATATCTTGTATACGGATGAAAAGGGTTTTGCACTATACCCCCCAGACATGACACCAAAAGGTAAGCCTTCCGTGTCTGCACCTACTTTAAAACTTTTGTTGGACCAAATTAATGCAGAGCTGATAAAGAGATGAGCAAGAAGTGGCAATATAGAGATGAAAGTAAGGACATTAGTAAGTCCGTACTTGAGAATAAATCTACTCAGGAGTTGGAGGATGCTAGAGACTTTATTAGTGGATTGCTAGGTCTTAGAAAATTAGAGAAATTAGTTAAGACTTATATAAATGGTACATCTGCTGCGGTTGAGTACAATGAGAAGGAGAAAGTTTTCGTTGATTATAGGATTGATGGAACTTCCACGGGAAGACTCAGTTGTGCTGCATATACCGCAGGGCAAAAGATGGGTGTTAGTTTTCACACTCTTCCTAGAGAGACGGAGAACAATATTAGAAGTATTTTCGTTGCTCCTCCCAATCATGCCTTTATAACTGTAGACTATTCTGCTATGGAGTTGCGTGTACTTGCCCATATTGCCAGGGAAGGCAGGATGCAGCAAGCATTCTGTTCGGGAAAGGATCTTCACACATATACTGCTAGGTTGCTTTTTGATAAGGAAGTTATCAGTAAGGAGGAGAGGCAGATTGCAAAAACTGTATCTTTCCTTATTGTTTATGGTGGAGGTGCCTATAATTTAGCAGAAACTATGTCGATCCCTCTCAAGAGGGCAGAGAAAATCATTAATAACTACAAGAATGTCTACCCAGGCGTTTTTGAGTTCATGGAGTTTGTAAATGAATTTATTAAAACTAATAAGTATGCCTATACTATTTTTGGTCGCAGGAGGAATCTTCCTAATGTTGATTCACGGCATCGTGCTGTGGTCAATCGGGCATATAGGCAAGGGCTTAACTTTACGATTCAAAGCTCTTCTAGTGATATTTTATTATGTTCTCTTCTTGGCATTTATAATGAGTTTAAAACTCTTGGTATGAAGTCCAAGATTGTTAGCACAGTTCATGATAGTATTGAACTTATTGCTCCATATGATGAGATAAAAGATGCGTGTGATATTATATATAATCAGATGGTAAACTATCCTTTAATGAAGGAAAAGTTTAATATCCATTTTGATATTCCGTTTGCAATAGAAACTATTGTAGGAAAAAGTTTTGGAGATGGAGTTGAGGTTAAATATGAAGATGGAAAAGCAATTAACATTTCGGATGTTAGAAAATATCTTGAAGTATAGTACATGAAGACTCTAGTTTTAGGAGATCTTCATATCCATAATACGGATACAGAGTTAGTGAGGGAACAGATAAAAACTGTTCTCAATATTGTTGACAAAGAAGATCCTGACGATATAGTATTGTTGGGCGATGTAATTGATAAAAGGAAACCTTCGCCCGAATGCTTACTCCGAGTACGCTATCTTTTCACCGAACTGGAGGATAGAGGTAAAACTACTTATGTGCTAAGAGGTAATCACGATTCCAGCACAAAAGCAGATGATGGCATTGCTGCTCTTAGCCTATTCAGTAGTGATCTAACAAAAATAATAGTACATACAACCAAGATTGGCAACAGGGTATATGCTCCGCATTATGAAGATGATAGAAAAATTGAAAAGCTTTTGCACTCTGCCTCTAAAGATGATCTTCTTTTTGGTCATTTCGGTTATCATGGGTGTATGGATTCTGCTGGGATCTGTGATTTTAATATTAATCCTAACATTTTTCGCTGTAGGGCTATCCTTGGGCATATTCATAGATTTAGTGAAAAGGGAAACATCACTATTCTTGGTACACCGTATACGACGAACTACACAGAATCAGGAAAAAAGAACTACTACGCAATCATTAAAGAGGACGAAGAAGAACTAGAGATAACTTACCATCCTATTACCCAGGGACCGAGGTATCTGGTCCTCTGCTATTCAGAGCTTGAGGACAATAAAAAACTTATTAATGACGACTCTTATTTCACTTTTCTGAGAGTCTTAGTAGATCAGCTTTCAGATGCTAACACGGCAAATCTAGCCTCTGAATTACTTGAAAAATATAATATAGAGAGGCTGGATATAAAGTTCAAGCCTTTGATTGATGACCCCAAATCCATCAGTTCCTATGAAACTCAGAGGGATCTTTTTAGTATAAATGAGGTTATCATTGAGGACTATGTAGATAATAACACAACTTCTTTGGACAAAGAATCCATTATGGAGGGGTATAGGATACTTAGGCATGAAAATTAACAAAATTTCTATACAAAATTTCTACTCGATAAAAAATATAGAACTAGAACTTGATACCTATAGTGGTTTAGTTCTGATTAAGGGTAAAAATCTTGATACTGGTGGATCTAATGGGTCTGGTAAAAGTGCCATTATTGAAGCAGTTTGTTGGGGGCTTACGGGCAAAACAATTCGGAAGTCCACAGAGGATGCCTTAATTAATTTTAAATCTAAAAGAAATTGTGTTGTAGAGATTACACTTAATGATGATTATGTAATTCGTAGATCTAAAAAGCCTACCAAGTTAGAGTTTTTTAAAGGAAAAGAGGCTCTGACCAAGGAAGGGGTTATTGAGACTCAAAAAACGATTGATGCTACCTTTAAAATAAGCTACAAGACATTAATGGTGTCCATGTTCTTTGGACAGCATAACAACTTTAGCTTTCTAGACGCTTCCCCAGACGATAAGCGGATAATCATTAGAAATTTTCTAAATCTAGATGAAGTCTTCTCAATGAGGGATAAGATTAGAAATTTTAAATCTAATTTTAATCAGCAGGCTAAGACTAGCGAAGCGTTAATTAAAGAACACTCTTCTGGCTTAAAGGAACTTGAAGATAAAATTAGATCAATTAATGAAGATAAAGAAGAGTATAACTATTCTGAAGATTTCTCTGGGCTAACTTTAGAGAGTATTATTGCCACAGAAAACAAGAACAGAAACATAGATGAGAGTATTAAAAGTATTTCTTCTGACCTTTTTTCTATAGGAAAGGAGAAAGATCCCCTTGTTTATAAAATAACGAAAGGATCAGGAGAGTATTCAGACAGATGCGGAAGTTGTGGAAATATAAAGGTGAAAGAAATCACCGAAAACGATATCGAGCATTGGGAAGGCGAGCTAACTAATTTAGAAAAGTACATAGCCCAGAAGGAAATAGAAATAGCTCTATTACGAGAACAGAAGAGTAGTCTGAAGATTTCATCAGATGATTGGTCTAAGTTCAATGAATATAAGAATTTATGTGAAAAAGAGGCTCTGTTTTTGGAAATGATAGATGATGTTCAGGATAAAATCTATATTGAGGAAGAAATAAAGAAAGACAGCATAAACCAGTACGAGGTGATGCGTTTCTGGGAAACTGCTTTCTCTGAAAAGGGTCTAATAAAATATGTTATTAGAAATGTACTACAATTCTTTAATGAAAAAAGTAATTATTATTTGTCCTATCTTACTGATAACAAGTACTTTATAGAATTTGATGAAGAATTAATCGAAAAAATTACAACAAATGGGGGTTTTATTCATTATATATCCTTATCGGGGGGAGAAAAAAGGAAGATCAATCTGGCAATTTTGCTTGCTATGAAAGATCTTCTTCACCTTACGGATAGCGAAGACTCTAATTTGTTGTTCTTCGATGAGGTTGCGGAAAATATTGATAAAGAGGGTATTGCTGGGCTGTACCAGCTGCTACAAGAAATTAAGAAAGATAAAACGATCTTCATAATAACTCATAATAAAGAATTGAAAACTCTGCTAGATTCTGTGCCTCGTATTTCTATTATGAAGCACAAAGGAACATCTACACTTAGTAGGAGATAAAAATGGCAATTACACAACTGACTGGTCTTGGACAAGAAATTTTTGAGAAACGCTACGCATACCCAGGGGAAACTAAGTGGTCAGAGAGAGCGAAGGTTGTTGCTAGAACAGCAGCCACAGCAGAGAAAGATGCAGATAAGGAAAAGGTTGAGAAATCTTTTTATGACGCTATCTCTTCTGGGGACTTCATCCCTGGAGGTAGGATCATTTTTGGAGCAGGAAGAAATGCTGGCAGGCACAACCTCCTTAACTGCTATGTTATTATCCCAGACGATAGTGTAGACTCAATTGGTAAGACCATTAGGGATATGTATAAAATCTCCTGTGCTGGTGGAGGTATTGGATTTAATTTTAGTAAGATCCGACCAAAGGGAGATGATATTGGTAGTGTTGCTAATTCTGCCCCAGGTTCGATCTCTGTTATGAAGATGATTAATGAGATTGGGGACCATGTAAGAGCAGGAAAGAATCGCAGAACAGCTCTTATGGGCATTCTTAATGTCACTCACCCAGACCTTCTAGATTTCCTTCATGTGAAGTTGGATAAGGGAGAGTTAAATAATTTTAATATCTCTGTTGCAATTACTGACCGTTTCTTGGAAGCGGTTGAGTTAGATGAGGACTGGTACTTTACTTTCAATAACAAAGAGTATCATCGGTATAACCTTGTAAGGAATGATAAAGATGTTGTGCAAGTAATTGCTCAGGATGAATCGGATGCCTTAGACAGAGCTAATAATTTCTACAAAGAAGGGTGGGAAGATACTTTCGTTGTGGTAGGACAGGAAGATATGAAAGCCCGAGAATTGTGGGATATCATCTGGAAGAATTCTGTAGAGTCTGGTGATCCTGGCATTTATAATATTGATCTGGCGAATAAATACACGAATGTTTCTTACTTTGAAAGTCTGGATTCTACTAATCCGTGTGGAGAAATTTCCCTTCCTTCTTATGGAAACTGTTGCTTGGGAAATGTGAATCTCTCTAACATGGTGTTAGAGAACGGATTAGATGTTGATTGGAAACGATTAGCAAAAACTGTACGCACAGGGATTAGATTTTTAGATAATGTTTTAACAGTAAACCATTTCCCTACAGATACTTGCCGATCCGTTGCACAAGAATCAAGAAGAGTTGGGCTAGGAGTTATGGGTTTGCATTATATGCTTATTAAGCTTGGGATTAAGTACGGTAGTGAAAAGTGTTTAGAGTTTCTTGAGAGGCTCTTTGCTACGATTCGTGATGAAGCCTACAAGCAGAGTATTTACTTAGCAAGAGATAAGTCTCCGTTCTCAAAGTTTGATAGGGATAAGTATCTGAAGGAAGAGTTTGCAAAGAGCCTTCCTGCAAGGATTAGAATGCTTATTAAGCGTTATGGTATTCGTAATGCTGTTATGCTAACCATCCCTCCTACTGGAACGATTAGTATGCTTATGGGAGTATCCTCTGGTCTTGAACCTATCTTTTCTGCTATGTATCTTAGAAGATACAGGGATGGAAATGTTTGGAAAGAGCAGTTGGTAGTTGATCCTTTGTTTAGAGAATACTACGAAAAAGGAGAGGATTTAAAAAACTTTGTTGGTGCCTACGATGTGTCCCCAGAAGATCACATTAAAGTTCAAGCAACTATTCAAAGGTATGTGGATTCCTGTATAAGTAAAACTATTAATCTTCCCCAAGAGGTTACTGCGGAAGAGTTTAGTAATGCTGCTCTAGAATACACTCCATATCTTAAAGGCTTAACTGTATATCGCGCAGGTTCAAAAGGTAATGAGCCTTTAACTGCTATCCCTCTCACTCAGGAAAATATTGATAAGCACATGAATGTTGGTTCTGAAACAGGGGTTGCAGATGGACAGGCTTGCTCTTTAGCAGAGGGAAGTTGTGGTGAGTGAAAAAGAAAAAGAGTGGCCCTCCTTACCTGAAGATGGAGACGATATAGAAGAATGATTTACGAGTTTGTTTGTGAGGATTGTGAGCTTATATGGCAGAAGGAAGCTCCTATGGCAGAAGCTCCTAAAAGATCTAAATGCCCTGAGTGTAAGAAGTTTAAACCTAAACTTATACATTCTCCTGTGTTTCATCTTAAGGGTGACGGATTTCATGCTACCAAGAATGCTTATAAAAATTCTAGGAAGAATACAGATGACATAAACGAATTTTATAATACTGCTACAAAAAATTCTAAAAAAAGAATGAAGACTGGTTGGCAAAATTATTCTAGAATGGATATTGATCATCAATACTTTGAAGATAGTGGACGATATAAGAAACTAACTGAGAAGCAAATTGAAGCTAGAAAACATTCAACAGAAGAGATAGGACCAAAGCTAAGAAATAAACACACGAAACCGCCCCAAAAATAACAACCTTCCCCTATAACAGTACAGACAACAGACCAAGGAACCAGCATGGCTTACGAATTTAACGATAACATTCAGAGAGGTATTTTATACCTTTTAAAAACTAAACGAGACTTCTACTTACAGATAATAAATTTAGTTAAGCCTGAATATTTTGAATTCCCATCACATTCAAAGATCTTTGAAGCAGTTAATGAATATTACTCTAAGTACCAGAAGCTGCCTAGTGATAGTTTTATTCTAGAAGATGTTAAGAATAAACTAGCACCAAAAGAAGAGTTATTTGATTACGAGGATGAGCTAAACTATATTAATAGTCTAGATACCTCTGCAATTGATAACCCAGATTATTACATGGATTTGGTGGAGAGGTTCGCCAAGAATGAGTCCATGAAGCAGGCAATTCAGCAAGGTATTACTCTTCTAAAGGATAATCGAGTTGAAGAGATTGAGGAGGTTGTTAGAAACGCTCTAACTGTACGCAGGACAGTTGATGTTGGACAGAATTATTTTGAGGATCTTTCAGAAAGATGGGATAGGGTTTTCAATATTGAGTTCAAGGAAAGATACAAGACTATCTTCCCTACTTTGGATAAATCTCTTGATGGGGGTTTAAGTAGGAAGGAATTGGCTATGGTCGTCGCGCCCCCTGGAGTTGGAAAGTCTATCTATTTAGTGAATCAGGGTGTTAAGTCCTTGACGGAAGGAAGACAGGTTCTTTACATTTCCTTGGAGATGAGTGAGGATAAAATCGCCCAAAGATTCGACTCAATCTCTACTCTAATACCTCAGAGAGAACTGAAAAGACCTGAGACACAATTAAAGGTTAAAGAGAGGCTAGATCTTTTTGCTGAACGCTTCTCAGGAGCAAAGTTAATCATTAAAGAGTTCCCTACAGGAACAGCAACCATTAATACTATTAGATCCTTGCTGGTTCAGTTAAGAAACCATGAAGATTTTGAACCTGATCTGATTATTGTAGATTACATGGAGTTGATGCGCCCAATCCGAGAAACTTTACAGGAGTACCAAGCACAACAAAAGATTGCGGAAGAGATGCGTGGACTTGCTATGGAATACAAATGTTTGATTTGGACTGCAACCCAGACCAACAGGCAGGGTAGGTCAGTTAAACTAATTACTGATTCTGAGTTAGGCGATTCTTATGGTAAAATTAGAACTTGTGATTTCGCAGTTTCTTTAAATCAGACTGAAGAAGAACTTGACAATGAGCGTATGAGAGTGTATGTTATTAAGTCTAGGAATGGCCCAACAAGATTTGTTGTTCCTGCCCATGTGGACTATTCTACCCTAACTATTAAAGAAACTGATGGACTTGATTAAATGAAACTAAAAAAAACAACAGAGGAGGAGGTTGTCGAGTCTTCTATTTTAATGGGAAAGTTAGCAACACATAAAATTACCCAGGTTGACGCTGGTTGGAGAAAGTTTGATATTATCTTCCTAAAGGATCTTAGGGAAGAGGGAGAGAAATGCTGGGGTAAGATAGACTTTGATAAATGTGAACTCTTTTTAGAACATGATATGGATGATAGTATTGCTAGAGAAACTATTCTACATGAGATACTGCATATTGTTCTAAATTTAGTTGGATTTGATAAGGAACACACAGAGGGAGAAATTATTTCCACAAACGAGGAGATGGTTACTAGAATCACTAGAGGATTGATGGTTTTGATAAATTTAAACGAAAAGCTTTTCAAAATTTTGATGAACAAGGTATAATACACTATGAAAAAATCAGAACAACTGCTGGCTGCTTACGAGGATCTTACCTGGGATAATTATATCATTATCGCAGATGCCTTGATGAAGTATGATAAGCATGAGATAGATAAAGAGCTTTCCCGTCAAGCTTCTATCTTTTCATACTATAATGGTCTACTAGCATACGCAAAGATGGAAATGGAAGATGCCAACCTTGTACTAACAAAGGCTATGGCTCAAATCAGAAAAGAACAAAGACAACAGCCTGGAAAACAAACAGCGAAGGATCTAGACGATTTTGTATTCGCTCACCCAGACTATGCAACGAACAACAAGGCAGTTAACGATATTACTTTTAAGTATAATCTAATTAAAGGTCTTGTTCAGGCATTGGATCAGAAAGCATCTATGTTAGTTCAACTTAGTGCTAATTCCAGGGCCGAAACTAAACTATATAACTTACCAAACTAATAACTTGGAAACTAATAACTAAAAAACGGAGAAATAGATGGCTATTGATTTAAATGCCTTACGGCAAAAACACGCTGAACTTAGCAAGCAGGGTACTGGGGAAAACCAAAGTTTTCTCGAAAACTTTATTGCTCTAAAGGACGGCACTAATGTAATTCGTATTCTGCCTGGAAAGGATGATGCGGATTTTTATGCTGAAACCAAAATTCACAGGATTTCAGACAACGAAGGTAAGATTCGGAACTACCATTGTCGGAAAATACATGGAGAGGCTTGCCCTCTTTGTGATGCATATTTTGGTCTGTGGAAGACTGGTAATAAGTCTGATGAGGATACAGCAAGGCAGATTAAGCCCCGCGCTCGTTACTACATGAATGTTGTAGATCGTGAAAGTGGTGCTGTTAAAATTCTGTCTATCGGTGTAATCCTTTTCAAGAAGATTATTGGAGCCATGCTCGATGAAGACTTCGGTGATATTACCGATCTCGAAAACGGACATGATTTCAAGATCATTAAGACTATGGAAGGCCAATGGCCTCGTTATGATCAATCTCAGCCCCGTCCTAAGTCGGAGGCAGCAGGAAGTAATGCTGAGATTGCTGGTTGGATGGATAGCCTCCATGAAATTCATAAGCTTGTAAAGTTAGAAGATTATGAAGATACTAAGAAGGTAGCAGAAGTGATCCTCCCTACTCAGTTTACTGAGAGGAGTTTAGAAGATAGAACTAGTTCTACTTCCAACGATGAGGACGACTACCTAACCAAATTGCAATCATGATACTATGAATAAACTTAAAACTTTCGGTATCTTCCTTATTGCAGCTATTGGCTTTTCTATTGCTGGATGTTCTACATTAGAAGCTATTGGGGATGGAATGGGTGATCTATTCGGTACTGGTGGAAACTATACCGTTGTTGACGCTACCAACCCTAATGCTACTGTAGGAGATCTTATGGCTTCTCCAACAAGCATTCCTAGTACGCTATGGAATGCTGTTTGGCGAGTTCTTATAGGGTTCGTCCCTGCTCTCGCTGGTTGGGAAGCCGTTCTTGCTCTGTTCTTCAGGCGCAAGCGCGAGCATTATGTAAGAGCCATCAAGGCTGCTGTTCCTTATGATGCTAATGTTGATATGAGCGGATTCCTTTCTGGAATTCTTGCGGCTTTAGGTGCCAATCATTCTTCAGAGACTACTAAGGAAACCTGGGAAGAAGAAGAATACGAAGAAGAAGCTTAAAATTCTTCGTTCCCTTCTATAATACAGGGGGCAGGGTTTTTGCCTTGCCCTCTATTTTTATACCTACTATTATGAGTAAATTAAAACTTTTGATCTGTCCTGCAAATGAAGGGGGGTGTAGTTACTATCGTGCCATCGCACCTTATCAAAAACTCTCCATCTTGCATCCCGATAAGGTTGAAATTAGATTCAACAAAAATCCTTTAGGGATGGATGAGACGACAGGTAAATGGAAAGAGGATTGGACCTTTGATGATATGAAATGGGCAGATGTTATAATGACCCAGAACATAGCCAATTGGGGTGGTCCCTATACTGCTAGAGTATGTGGAAAAGCTAAAGAGTTTGGAAAGTTTTTTCATTATGATACGGATGATCTTCTTACCGATCTTTATGAGGGACATAGATTATCTCAGGTCTACAAAGATCGGGGATTAGGGGATATTACTAAATTCATTTATGCTAATGCTGATCTAGTAACAGTAACCCAGGCAAAGTTTGCTGAAAGAATTAAACCCTACATTGGAGGAGTATTAGCGGTTGTAAAAAATGCAATTGATTATGATCTTCCCTGTTGGAATTTACCAAAAATTCCTCCTAGCAAAAAGAGAATAGTAAGGGTTGGTTGGGCAGGAGGGATTCATCATGAAGAAGATGTTAAAGAGTTTGCAGGGGTTCCTCACTTTGTTAATCAAAGAGTAGGACGAGAGAACATTCAATGGGATTTTTATGGTAAGCCTCCTATTGATCCTAATAGTTCTGAGAGGTGGCAACATGATGTCTGGGACAACTACCAAAATATTCTTTTACAGGGATTTAAAGGAGCTAAAAACTGGTCTATCTTTCCAGCCTTTCCTGCTGATAAGTATGGATCTATCTTTGCTAATATGGATATTGCTATTGCCCCTCTTCAAATGAATGATTTTAATGACTCAAAATCGGAGATTAAAGTAGCAGAGTGTGGAAGATACAAGGTTCCTCTTATTGCTTCAGATGTTGGCTGTTATAGTGAAACTATTGTAAATGGACATACTGGATTTCTGCTCCCCCCTGACGCTCCTAAATCGGAATGGGTCAAAGTATTAACCAAAGTTGCCAAGGACCACAAACTCCGCAAGAGGATGGGCGAGAACCTCCACCAGATAACAGAAAAGTATTTTGATTTGAACAAGGTTGTCCACCACAGGCTTGATCTATATGATGAGTGCTTCAAGTTAATTCCTTTAAATGAAGCCCAAGATTAAAATAATAAGTAGTTGGACTCGTCCTGGCGGGGGGACGGTTGCTCATATTTCTCTAACTAATTTGTTAAATGATAATGGAATGGATTGTACTTTTTATGGTCCGCATGATTGGCATTTAGATAAGTGCAAAGGAGCTAGTATACATGAAGCGGTATTAACCCCTGATGATATAGTAATCAGTCACTTCATTCATTTACCCTCTATAAAATTAAGAAAGCATATTCTATATTGCCACGAAAAGGAGTTATTTCCTCTTAAAAGTATGGACCTTAGCAAATATACTTCTATTGTATTTGTAAGCAATTTGCAAAAGGAGTGGCATAATGTAGATCACCCTTCTGTTATTATCCCTCCTCCTGTATCTAAGATACCCTGGAAAAATCCTAAAAATAAAGTTGCTGGAATTATAGGAAGCGTTGATAAGAATAAACAAGTTCATGTTTCTATAGAAAGAGCATTAAAAGATGGGTATGAGAAAGTTTTACTTTTTGGTGATGTCAATGATTTACCTTACTTTAACGAGTCTATAAATGATTTTGTTAATTCAGGGAAGATTATTCTAGCAGGGCATGAGGATAATCGAGAAGTTATGTATGCCCAGATTAGTGAGGTATACCACTCATCTCTTAGTGAAACTTATGGTCTTGTAGAAGCGGAATGTAAGATTTCTGGAATTCCTTTTAATGGGTCTAGTAATAATCAACCCATCCTTGAAGAGAAAGAAATATTAGAAAAATGGAAAACACAATTAGTTTAAAGAAGACTAAAGATATTTTAATAATCTTAGACTCTTCTACTGATAGTCAAGAGTTGTCTACACAGATATTAAATAAGTTACAAATTCCTTTTAATAGATTTTCTGCTATTAAGCATGATATAGGAATATTAGGTTGTGGACTTTCTCATTATGATTTACTTTCCACTATAAAGCCAAACACTTTAATTTTAGAAGATGATATAGAGAGTACAGAGTTTTTTTCTTTAAATTTATCTGTTCCTAAAGAAGCTGATGCTATTTATTTAGGAATATCTGATCATGGGTATATCAGAAATCAAAGAATGGGATATAGAGGTACTGTTTTAGCTTCTCAATATAATAAAAACTATAAGAGAGTTTTTAATATGTGCTCAACTCACGCTATTCTTTATCTTAGCCAAAAATATATTAATGCAGCTAAAGATATAGTTTTTGAATGTTTACAAAAAAGTATTCCTTTTGATTTGGGGTTAGCAGCTATTCATAAAGACTATAATATCTTAACACCAAACGATCCTATGTTCTATCAAATAGAACAATCCGAGTTCACTAAATTTAGTTTAAAAGTATGATTTCTTTTTGCCCAGGCTATTTTGGTTGGCTAGGAAACCAAATGTTTCAGTATGCTGCTACATTTGCAGCCAGCAAGAGGGCTGGAACTTCTTGCGCTTTTCCTGAGAATAACCCCAACTTATTTGAATTATTTACACTTTCGGCAAATAAAAGTAATAGCTTGCAAGGACAAAATATTTATCAGGAGCCGCATTTTCACTACTCCCCTATTCCTCAATCTGATGAAATTGTTCTTCATGGATACTTTCAATCAGAAAAATACTTCTCTGATTATATAGATGAATTAAAAGATGAGTTTGTCCTTTGTCACCCAAAGTACCCAGAAAAACTAGATGAAGATTATATAGGTATCCATGTTAGAAGAGGTGATTACTTGAATCATCCAACAATACATCCAACTTGTTCTATGGAGTATTACGAACAAGCTTTAGCGTCCCTTCCTGACAAACCTGTAAAAGTATTTTCTGATGATCAAGAGTGGTGCGCTAAAAACTTTAAAGGTGATAAGTTCCATATATCGACTAAAGATTTCATAGAAGACTTTGAACTGATGAGGAAATGTAACTATCATATCATAGCAAACAGCAGCTTTAGTTGGTGGGCAGCATGGCTTTCTGATAGTAAAAAAGTTATAGCTCCGTCAACTTGGTTCGGGCCTGACGGAGCGGGATCTGCAAAGGATGTGGTTCCTAATAATTGGACTAAAATATGATTAAACTAGCCGAAGCAACTAATGATAAACATGATTTGGATGCTCTTTCTGAGTGGATTTCTGGATATCCTAGACTTACTCAAGGTGATCTTACAAAAAAGTACGAAGCTGAGTGGTCAGACTACTTGGGTATTAAAAACAGTATTTCTGTAAATTCAGGCTCTTCGGCAAATCTTTTAATGCTATACTCTTTAATAGAGGCTGGAGATTTAGAGCCTGGAGATTCTGTTATTGTTCCTGCACTTTCTTGGTCAACAGATCTTGCACCCATAATTCAATTAGGTTTACTTCCTATTTTATGTGATTGCAACATGACAGATTTTTCTTTAGATTTAGATCACCTAGAGAAGTTATTGGATGAGGGTGCCATTTTTGAAGAGCAGGAGATTAGGATTAGAAAGAGAGCTAAGGCAGTAATAATAGTTCCTGTTTTAGGGTTTGTCCCAGACATGGAGAGAGTATTATCTATATGCAATAATCATAAGGTGATATTACTAGAGGATTGTTGTGAGTCATTGGGTTCGGAATTTAAAGGACAAAAGCTTGGAACTTTTGGCGTAATGTCTACTTTTTCTACCTTTTTTGGTCATCACATTTCTACTATAGAAGGAGGAATGATTTGCACTAATGATTCAAAATATAATAAGATATTGAGATCAATTAGAGCGCATGGTTGGGGGAGAGACTGGACAGAGGAGCAACAAAAAGAAGAGCAATTAGAGTGGGGAGTTTCTGAGTTTGATGCCTCGTTTACTTTCTATACCGTAGGTTTTAATTGTAGAAGCACAGATCTTCAAGCCTTTTTGGGTCTTCGTCAACTAAAAAAGTTGCCTAAAATTGTAGAGAAGAGGAATGAGAACTACAAGAAATATCTACACCTTTTGGGTATGTCTGATAATTTAGAAGGGTTATATGTTTCTAATTTTGCTTTCCCAATTATTTCAACTCAGAGGGAAAAAGTAATTAAAGAGTTGACTGAGAATGAGGTAGAATGTAGACCACTAATTTGTGGATCACTAGGAGAACAGCCTATGTATGTGAAGCGATATGGTAAGCTAATGCTTCCAAACGCATCATTTATTAAAAAACATGGAATGTATGTCCCAAACCACCACCTGCTTAGTGATGAAGATATACGGAAAATAGCTGAGATTATTATAAATGCCAAAAGTACAGATTAATTTAGTAGACGAAACTTTAATTGGAAACGATAGTTTAGTTGCTGCTTCCGCTAAGTGCGGAACGGGTGAGGATAATTATAGAAATCCAAAGCTAGTAGAGTATGTCAGAAATCAAAATCCCTGGGACGGTATTTCTTATTTTACAGACAAAGCACTCCCCAGGGCTGCTGAAGTTAAATCAAAGTATAAGGTAGGGTTAATTTTAGAGGCGTGGATTCTTGATCCTAAAGCGTACCAAGATGCTGTTGAGTACGAAGCTCACTTTGATTATATCTTCACATATCACCCAGAACTTTTAGAAAGGAACCCTACTAAGTACAAATTTGCTCCTTCTGATACGATTTCGGTGGACCTCCCCAGCGTTAAGATTCATGATAAGAGTAAGTTTGTTACAATGATGTATTCTAAAAAGGCTTGGCTTCCAGGCCACCAAGCTAGACAGTTTATAGCTAATCAAATTGTACCGTCTGTTGATTGTGATATTGATATTTTTGGTTATGGTCCTGAGAACCATGTTCAATATAAATCGAAAGGGATTAATGATTATATGTTTTCCATTGAGGTAGAGAATAGTTATCTACCAAACTACTTTACGGAAAAACCTCTTGATTGCTTTGCTACAGGAACTGTTCCAATTTATTGGGGGTGTCCTAATATCGGAGATTGGTTTGATACTGATGGGATAATTACATTTACAGACGGAGACGAATTAATTGATATTTTAAATAATCTAACACCTCAAATGTATCAAGATAGATTAGAAGCGGTTAAAGTAAATTATAAAAAAGCTATAAACTACTTAGAACAGGATGATAACTTATATGAAGATCTCAAAAGCTTTGGACTATAAAGAAATACTAGGATTAAGAACTGATGATCCTGCAACACAGGATCCTACCTATTCGCTTTGGTGGGAAACGATTACAGAGCATCCGTTGTTTATCTCATATCCTAGAACTGGATCGCATTGGATTAATGCTGTCATGGAAATGTTTTTTGAAAGGCCGAGACTTCCCGAAAGCAGAGTAACTTTTTTAGATCCAAAAAGGGATGATTGGGCTTGGTTTCACGATCATGATACGATTGCTTGGGATAAGTTGCATATCAAGAATACTAACGATCATGGTAAAAATAATGTTTTATATCTTTATCGAAACCCTATAGATACTGTATTTTCTTGGATTGTTTATAATTTTAACAACGGTCAATCATTAAAAATACTGCCTACTGATAGGTTGGATAATTTAGTTACTGCTGTGTCACAGCAGTATAGAGATCACCTAAACAAATGGCTCATTGAGACTCCTGCCAAGGTGGTTCTTCGTTATGAGAACTTTAAAAAGGATCCCATTGAAGAATTTTCTAAAATTTACAACGAATGGTATGGACAGGGGAAGCTAAAAGCTAGGTATGATAGAGAATTAGCTAAAGCTTGTTTTGATGTCGCAACTCCTGCGGCATTAAGTGAGCGTAGGACTGAACCTAATACCCTAAGTGATTTTATGCTTACGGATGAGTATGCACAGGATAGATCTGATTTTACAAAAAAGTATGGGGATGTAATAAATTCAATCGTTATCACGGAAGAATTAAAGGAGTTCTTTGAATGAAAATTTATACTTATGATACTACCATATTTGATTTTCGTAAACTTTTATTAGAGCATTTTGAGTGTTCAGATTTGCAAAAATTACATGAGTCTCATAGTGATTGGGTTCCAAAAAAAGAGCTTACTTTTTCAGAGGAAAGTAGAACACTATTTCACAAGAATTTTTATGAAAAGTTATCAAAACCGTGGAGTGATTTTATAGAATTATATCGTTCCTTTGTTGAAAAACAAATAGCGAGTCATGTAGGTGGGGAATCCAAGTTTATATTTCAAGCCCTGCCTTCTTTTAGACTTCATCTTCCTAACGAGAAGGCAATCCACAAGGTTCACTTTGATAGTGATGAGGACCATAGACATCCCCCTGGAGAGAAAAATGTATTTCTTCCTATGACAGACTGTTTGCCTAATAATACTTTGTGGGCAGAAAGTAGCCCTGGAAAATGTGATTTTTCTCCTATGTTATTATCCTATGGTGAGTATGCTGTATGGGATGGAAATAAATGCGCCCACTACAACAAAAGTAATACAGAAAAGTTAACGAGAGTTAGTTTCGATTTTAGATTATTAGCAAAAAGTGATTATGATCCTACTTACGAAAGAACATCTTATACTTCTTCTACTAAGTTTATTTTAGGAGAATATTACGACGAACTATGAAGTTGCATCTAGGTTGTGGAAATGTACACCTCGATGGGTGGCTTAATGTGGATATTAGCGAATTGCCTGCTGCTGATAGGTTAGATGATGTTTCAACTTTAGAGACTATAGTTGATAATTCTTGTGAGATAATTTATGCCAGCCATGTTTTAGAGCATTTTGGAAGAAACGAATACCTTGATGTTTTAAAAGTATGGCATTCCAAGCTATGCCCAGGGGGGGTGCTTAGGTTGGCTGTTCCCAACATTGGAGCTGCTTTAACATGGTATAATGGTGAAAACCTTCATGAGTTATTAGGCATATTTTATGGGGGACAAAGAAGCTCTTACGACTATCATAAGATGGGCTTTGATGAGAAAAGCCTAAGCATCAAACTTAAAGAGTTGGGTTTTAAAAATATAAAAATTTGGGATTGGCGAGAGACTGAACACGCTCATCTCGATGATTATAGCCAAGCCTATTTACCACATATGAACAAAGACTCAGGAATATTAATGAGTTTAAACTTAGAAGCTACAAAATAATGTTTGCATCCATAGAAACAGTTATTCCCTCTCTAGAGCAAGAGGGGTTTTTTATTAATGATCCTTGGGATGTTGTAGATGCCTTTGAGAAAAAAGTTGCTGCATATGCAGGGAGTAAGTATGCAATATCTTTAGATAACTGCACTAACGCAATGTTCTTATGCCTTAAGTATCTCAATTATACTGGGAAGGTAGTTATTCCAAAGAATACTTATATGTCTGTTCCAGTTACCATCATAAATGCTGGGTGTTATGTAGCGTTTAAGGATATTGAGTGGTCAGGTATATACCGTTTAGATCCTACCCCTATTTATGATGGAGCCACTAGGTTCAGGAAGGGGATGTATGTACAAGGTTCTTACCATTGTTTGTCGTTTCATAAGAAAAAGATTCTTGGCATGGGAAAGGGAGGGATGATCCTGACTAATGACAAGGCTGCTTATGATTGGTTTAGGATAGTACGGTATGAGGGCCGTCACATAGGAGTTCCCTATGCTGAAGATACTTTTGATATGATAGGATGGAATATGTATATGCCTCCTGAACAAGCAGCATATGGAATTACTCTTCTTAATAAATTGCCGAGCTATAATGAGGACTGCGGCTCTTCAGAAGTGTATCATGATCTTTCTAAATTTGAGATATTTCAAAAAGGATTAGTACAATGAAAATTATTGGATTTCAGTCAGGACACGATGTTTCGTACTGTGTTCTTAAAGATGGAGTACCTATTCTTCATAATGAGTGGGAACGCTTTTTAAGAAAGAAAGAAGCTCAAGGTGATGGTTTAAAGTTCCTGTTTGATAAAGAGAAAGATACAGGAGTTTTAGATGATGTAGATTATTTTACTCACGGAAATCCAAGAACTAGGTATGGAGTTTGGGCGTTTAGGTATAGCCCTGAGACTGGTGAATTTCCTTGCAATATTGCTAAATATGACGAGATGATGAAAGAAACAGGTGCCTCTTTTACTGAATACTCTCACCACCTTTCTCACGCTGCTAATGCGTTCTTTTCTAGCTCGTATCATACATCACTCATTCTAAGCTTAGATGGAGGTGGGTGGGAATTAAAAAAAGACTATGACAATAAAGCAATAGGTAAGATTTCTGCGGTTGAGATTGATCGCTCAACTGCTTGTTCGGTTTATATTGGACAAGACACAAAGATATATCCACAACTTGTTCATAAAGCTGAAGAGGTAAATATTGGAATGCTGTGGGACCGAATGACGAGGGATGTGTTAGGTCTATCTTGGGGTTATCCAGAAGGTCACGGGGCAGGAACCATGATGGCTATGGCTGCGTTAGGAAAGTATAGCGAGGATTTAGTTTCAAGAATAAAAAGTTCTTGGTATAGTGATGAGAATATAGCTCTGATAAAAGAGTGGATAGGAGATGATGAACAGCGTAGATTTGATCTTGCTGCCACTATTCAATATCTAACCGAAGATCTAATTAAGAATATGATTAATTTCTGGATTAAGGAACTTAAAGAAAGGGTTGATTACGAGGTTACGCACTTGTGCATTACGGGAGGAGTTGCACTTAACTCTGTATGTGTTGGTAAAATTCAGGAGTGGTTTCCCCAAATCAAGGACATTTATGTTCCCCCTGTTCCTTATGACGCAGGCTTGGCAATTGGTTCAGCCCAGTACCTCTATCACCATATTCTCGGACAGCCTAGAGTTAAGTGGGACGGAAATGCATCCCCGTATCTTGGTCGCTCATACTCCGAAAAAGAGGTAATGCTTGCTATTAAAGATCATGATTTAGAGTTTGAGCTTGTAACTGACGATGATGTTATTGATTTAATTTCTAAAGATGACAATATAATTTCTGTTTTTGGTGGAGGGTCTGAGTCTGGTAGACGGGCATTAGGTAACAGAAGTATCCTAGCAGATCCTAGAAGCAAAACCATGAAAGGGGTTATCAATGAGAAGGTCAAGCACAGACAAAGTTTTAGACCGTTTGCCCCATCCATTCTAAGAGAGGAAGTGAGTAATTGGTTTACTAGAGATGTAAATAGTCCGTATATGTCATATGTTTTACCTTTCAAGGATGAGGTACTAGATAAAGTACCCGCAGTGTGTCATGTTGATAATAGCGCAAGGCTACAAACAGTTACAGAGAAAGACAATTTGTGGTATTATAACTTTATCAAGAAGTTTGGAGAAAAGACAGGAGTTCCTATATTATTGAATACAAGTTTTAATGATCGAGAGCCTATTGTTGAGACACCTGATAATGCTATCTCTTGTTTTCAAAATACTGATATTGATTATCTTTATTTCTTCGACTGCGGAGTACTAATTAAAAAATAATAATGCTACCATGAAGAAAGTTTATCTTTTTGAAATTAATGATGTGATTGCAAACCAGATGAAGCTTCCGTACAGCACGGGACTCATTTGGTCGCATTGTCTTCTTAATGATGAGATTACACAAAATTATGTTCTGGATAATTGGTTTTATTACAGACAAGATATTGATCCCATCTTAGAGAAAATTAAAGATCCTTCAGTTATAGGATTTAATTGCTTTGTTTGGAATTGGGAGTATAACAATGTCGTTGCTAAGAAAATTAAGGAAAAGTATCCTGAGTGCTTAATTGTTTTTGGGGGTTGGCAACAGCCCACCGCTGATAGAAGCCAGGGCTTTTTTAAGAAGCATCCGTATGTGGATATCTTAGTTCATGGTGAAGGGGAGATGGCATTTGAAGATATTTTAATTGAAAATTTTAAATCTGATCCTGATTGGAAAACAATTACTGGATGCTCCGTTAGGGAGGAAAACCTAGAAACTTATGTAACTCAACCGAGGCCGAGAATTGAAAGCATTGATGATATGCCTTCCCCGTACCTCGACGGATTATTTGATGAGCTTATTGAAGACTGCCCTTATATTTTGGAGACAACGATTGAGACATCGAGAGGTTGTCCGTTCCAATGCACATTCTGTGAAATCGGTACAACTTATTATAACAGGGTGAAGAAGCAATCGAATGAGAAGGTATTTAAAGAGATTGATTGGATTGCAAGGAATAGAGTTGAGTTCGTATATAACGCAGACTCTAATTTCGGTCTTTTCCCAGAGCATCTTGATATAACTAAGTATTTTGTAAACAAGAAAAAGACTACAGGTTATCCTGTAGGTCACAGGTGCGACTGGGCTAAAGGTCGTGCTGATAAAGTTGTTGAACTTGCACAGCTTTTTGTTGGAGCTAATATGGATAAAGGAATTACGATTGCTTTGCAGTCTATGAATCCTGATGTTCTTAAAGCAATTAAAAGGAAGAATGTTGATAACGGAAAGATTAAAGATTTCCTAGGAATGTATAATGAACAGGAGTTACCTAGTTATATGGAATTGATTCTGGGCCTCCCAGAAGAAACCTACGATTCTTTTATTGATGGTGTTTGTGAGGTTATGGAGTTGGGACAACATAATTATATTGGGATTTATCCTCTAACTGCACTTCCAAATACTCCTTTTGGTGAACCAGAGTATATCAAAAAATATGGTTTAAAGATTATTAATTCGTATACTGCATTTAATCATTACGATATTACAGAGGAGAATGAGTTTGAGAGAGAAGATGTTGTTGTAGAAAGTAATACTATGACCTTTGAGGAATATAAAGAAGCAACTCTGTTTAGGTGGGTGATTCTGTTTGCTCACTATTTAGGGACCATGCAATATATTGCTAGATTTACTAGAAAAGTGAAAGATATTCCTTATAAAGAGTTTTATAGAAGGCTTTTGAACTTTATTGAGCGAGAGGAAGGCTCATTTCTCAATGAGGAGCTTAAAATCACAAGAAAAAACATAGATGGTGTTCTTGCTGTTGAGCAGCCCTGGGGTAGAATTATTCCTGAAGTTAAAGAAAATTTTGCTTGGGATTTTGAGGAAGCTACTGTCATAAAAATTGTAAAAAATCAGAAGCAGTTTTATGAAGAAGTTCGACGGTTCTTAGTTGAAGATATAGGTTATAATGAGGATAGTGTTCTAGAAGATCTTCTTTCTTATCAAATTGATGCAATCATTGATCCTTCTGTCCAATACCCAACGGATAAGTCTTATTCTCATAATATTCATCAAGTAATTCACAAGGATAAGTCCCTAAACAAGAAAGAAAATCACCTTTCCTTTGCTGCAAAAAATTACGATGGAGATTATTATGAGTGGGGTAAAGAAGTTTTGTGGTGGGGACGAAGAGTGGGAGCGTGTAAAACTACAGTTGAAGAGATGCAAGCGGTATGAATAAAAAAACTTTGTTGACAGGGGCTGGGGGTCTTGTGGGTTTACAAGTTGATGCTGATTTCAGGATCGAAGGCAAAGATCAGCTTGATTTGCGAGATTGGGACGCTACTCTTAATTACTTTGAAGAAAAGAAACCTACCCATGTTATTCATTGTGCTGCGAAAGTAGGTGGGGTTCTTGCCAATATGAGTCATATGGGTGAGTTCTTCTATGAAAGCATGGCTATGAACTTGAATGTTCTTGAAGCTTCCAGAAGAACGGGTGCTAAAAAAGTTGTATCTTTTTTGTCAACTTGTATTTATCCTGACCAAGCTAAGTACCCGTTAGTTGAAACCGATTTGCATAGCGGTGAGCCTCATGAATCAAACTTTGCGTATGCATATGCGAAGAGAATGTTAGAAGTTCAAAGTAGAGCTTATAGAAAGCAGTATGGAGTTAACTATATTTGTGTCGTTCCTACAAATATTTACGGACCAAATGATAATTTTAGTTTAGAAGGAGGTCATGTTGTTCCAGCCCTAATTCATAAGTGCTATCTGGCTAAGAAGAATAATACTCCGCTTACCGTCTGGGGAAGTGGAAATCCACTTAGAGAGTTTGTTTACTCCGAGGATATGGGCAGGTTAATTAATTGGGCTGCTGATGAATATGAAGAAGATACTCCTATTATTCTCTCCAATAGTGAAGAGATTAGCATTAAAGAACTAGTCCTTACCGTTGTAGATGCGTATGATTTTAAGGGAGATATTATCTTTGACGCAACAAAGCCTGAAGGACAACATAGGAAGCCTACCGATAACTCTAAATTGAGATCATATTTACCAGACTTTGAATTCACTTCCATCCGAGAAGGAATTATAAAAACTGTAGATTGGTTTGTAAAAAACTATGAAGGTTGTAGAAAATGAAAAAAGCATTTATTACAGGAATTAGTGGGCAAGATGGTTCATATTTAGCAGAGCTACTTTTAGAGAAGGGTTATGAAGTTTGGGGTTTTTTTAGAAGACATTCTGTTCCTGAGAATCAAACCAGTCGCTTAGATTCTTTGGGGATTATGAATAACCCTAATTTTAATTCTGAGAGTTATGGGGACATGACTGACCTTCCATCACTACTTAGAGTGTTAGATAAATGTAAGCCTGACGAGATATATAATCTTGCTGCTCAGTCTCATGTAAAGATTAGTTTTGATCAACCTGCATTTACTACAATGGCAGACGCGAATGGTGTTCTAAATCTTTTAGAGGCTGCTAAGGTTTGTTGCCCTGAAGCTAGAATTTATCAGGCTGGCTCTTCAGAAATGTTTGGAAATGAATGTGATGAGGACGGATACAGACGAGAGACTACACTTATGCGTCCAGTTAGTCCTTATGGGTGTGCGAAAGTTTATGGTTACAACATAGCAAGAGTTTATAGGTCTTCTTACGGTATGTTTATTTCTAACGGTATCTTGTTTAATCATGAATCACCTCGTAGGGGGTTAAATTTTGTTACAAATAAAGTTATTGATGGGGCTGTAAAAATATTTAAAGGAAAACAAGAGACTCTTCCTTTAGGAAATTTAAATGCTACAAGAGATTGGGGTCATGCTAAAGATTATGTTAGAGCTATGTGGCTTATATTACAGCATGATGAGCCAGAAGACTTTGTATGTGCCACAGGAGAATCTCGTTCAGTTAAAGATCTTTGTGTTAAAGTATTTTCTGAATTAGAGATGGATTACAGAGATTATGTTACTATTGATCCTAGGTATTTTAGACCTACAGAACTCGATAATCTTAGGGGAGACTCTACAAAGCTTAGAGAAACTCTAGGCTGGTCCCCTACTTATACTTTTATGAGTATGATTGAAGAAATGGTCAAAAGTCGGTTAAGAATTCAGGAAAGTCTTCTATAATGGTGTGATATGATAACTACGCTATTTTTGATATATATGTTCACGATGCACAAGCTTGGCTACGGGATCGGATGGTACGATGTTGTTGCTCTTATAGTGCTTAGTTTTGTGAACTTCAGCGCATTCTGTATAAAATTAAATGATGGTCCAAGTAAAGATAAGAAAAATAAATTCCTCGGCAAAATTACCTGAGAAGAAAAGTCAAGGTGCTGCGGCTTGGGACTTGTATTCTACGGAAGAGGTATACATTCCTCCGCAAGAAACCGCCACCGTTGGTACAGGAATCTCTTTAGAAATCCCACAAGGATGGAAGGGGGAGATTTATTCTAGAAGCGGCATGGCTGCTGATGGAGTTTTTGTTTCCAACCAGCCTGGAAAGATTGATTCTGATTATAGGGGTGAGATTAAAGTAATTCTTTTTAATTCAAATAAAGAACGAGGAGTTGCTTGTATTAAGGTAGGCTCTAGAATCGCCCAGATTGAAATTAATCCTGTTCAAGAAGTAGAATGGGAAGAGGTCGAAGAGTTAGAGCAAACTGAAAGAGCCGAAGAAGGTCTTGGCTCTACAGGAGTTTAATTAATGAATTTAGAGTATATTTGGATTGATGGTAGAGAGGGTACTCCTCAACTAAGGAGTAAAACAAAGGTTGTGTATTCAGAAGAATCTATTCCTGACTGGGGTTTCGATGGAGGCTCTACTTATCAAGGAACTCTTCAAGACTCTGATAGAATTTTAAAATCCGTGAGAGTTTATGCTGATCCATTTGGAGCGCATACTGATAAGCTTGTTCTTTGTGAGGTTTATTATCCTGATGGAACTCCGCACGAAAGTAATACTAGACATAGCCTGTCTAAAAAAGATGTAAAAGAGTTGGATCCTTGGTTCGGATTTGAACAAGAGTATACTTTAATTAACCCTGACACAAGAAAACCAATAGGGTTTAAAGATAAAGATCCTAATACTCTTATGCAGGGAGATTTTTATTGTAGCATTGGAACCTCAAAAGCAATTGGTAGGGAGATAGCAGAAGCACACCTAGGGTATTGTAGGCTTGCTGGAGTCGCTTTGGATGGTATGAATGCAGAGGTTATGCCTGGACAATGGGAATACCAGACTTCCCCTGGGGGCTATCTGAAAGCTCCTGACGATGCTTGGATGGCAAGGTATATCCTAGAGCGATTATCTGAAAGGTATGATGTTGATATATCTTTTAATCCAAAACCGCATGAGGCTTTCAATGGGGCTGGAATGCATACTAACTTTTCTACAGTAAAGACTAGAGAAGATTATAGTTATTGTATAGAAGTAATTGAGAGTCTGAAAGAGAATCATTCCGAAGCTATTAAAATTTACGGTGATGGGATTGAACGAAGGCTAACGGGAGAATGTGAAACTAGTCCCTTTACTGAGTTTTCTTTTGGGGTTGCCGATAGAGGTGCTTCCGTTAGGGTTCCTGCTCATGTGTATGCTGCGGGAAAAGGATATATTGAGGATCGTCGTCCTTGTGCTAATGCTGATCCTTACAAAGTTTGTTCACATATTCTTGAGTGTGTTGCTACTCCTGTTCTATCATAAAGTATGAAAACAGAAATACTGAGTAGGCTTAGAAACGCTGGCCTTTTATCCGATCAAGAGTTAGATCTTGGTCAAGTCCCTACTGGAAGTTATGCCCTTAATAAGATAATTTCTGGAGATTATTTTGGTGGGATTCCTATTGGAATGATTAGCCAATTCATTGGAGAATCAAGTACCGCTAAGACGGTTTTCGTTACGCACATCCTAAAGGAAGCGCAAGAGAAGGGTTACTATACCGTTTTAGTAGATAGTGAGAATGCTTTTAATTCTAAATTTGCTACTAGCCTTGGGCTGGATCCTACTAATCTGATTTATGCTTCCCCAGAGACACTAGAGGATTGCTTCCAGATTATTGAGGATACTATCCTTTCTATACGAGAAGTTGATTCTGACACTCCCATTGTTGTAGGTTATGATTCTATTGCTGTAAGCCCTTCAAAGTCTGAGTATGAGGCTGAGAGTTATGATGGAAACAATATGCAGGGAGCAGTTCGGGCTAAGGCTACTGGTGCTTGTTTAAGAAAGATTAATCCTCTTCTCAGGAAACATAAAGCAGCCTTGATTATCGTTAATCAGATTAGGAATAAGATTGGGGTTATGTTTGGTAATCCTGAAACCGCAGCAGGAGGTGGGAAGGCTTTAGAATATTATTTAGGAGTGAACCTAAAATGCCGTTCCAACAAGACTAGTGATCTTATCAAGGACGAGAACAAAGAGACGATAGGCATTTGCGGGACAATAAAAAATACAAAGAATAAGATCTCTAGACCCTATAGGTCTTGTGATTTTGAGTTGCTGTATGATCAAGGGTTAACGGAGGCTTACGGTCTTGTTGAGATGCTGGTAAAGGATGATTTAGTGATTCAGAACGCTGCTTGGTACACAATTAAGGGAACTGAGACTAAGTTTCAGAAGAAAACCTTCATAAGTTCTTTGTACAACGATACTTCGGACGATTGGCAAACCCTAAGAAATTTGTTAAAAATCACTTGTAACAAATCACCGAATTGACTATAATAGGACACTATGAGACAGGAAGATATTTTTAAGGATCTGGAAAGGCTTATTGATAGAGCTTTCTCCAAGCTTTTTTCTAAGAAAAAAGAGAAAAAGACCGTGAAACCTGAAACTCAACCGAAGGCTGCTCACGAAGAGACGGCCCCAAATTTTGTGTTTGAAAGTATAGAAGATTACACAACTAAAACAGGAAAGCGTTTTCGTATGTTGAAGGACCAAAAAGAAAGAGGACTTTCACGCGAAGAGGCTTTTAAAGAAACCTTTGGAGGTTTAAACTAATGGTTATTAAAAATGAAGAATTGTTGCGTCAATACGCTCCTGCTGCTTTTGCAAAAGAGCCAGAGAATGGGAGAGTGTCAGATAGGTACTCCTTCCTTCCTACTACTGATATTCTAAATATCCTAGGTGATTGCGGCTGGAGTCCTTGGAAAGCCTCGCAAGTTAACGCTAGGAAGTGGAGTAAAGGTCATGCGAAGCACATTATTCGTCTTCGTCATGAAGAACTTACTCCTCAAGCTTTTGGGGTTGGAGATTCTTTTCCTGAGATGCTTCTTATAAACTCTCATAATGGTCTTGGCTGTTATGAGCTTCGTGGGGGTATCTTTAGAATGGTTTGCTCTAATGGAATGGTAATTTCAGAAGCAGAATTTGATGCTATTAAAATCCGTCATATCGGTTTTGAAGAGCAGCAGGTGGTTGATGCTTCTAAAGAATTTGTAAACGGTGCTGGTCGATGGGCTGAACAAGTTTTAACTTGGCAGAATACCGAACTTGACAAACCTACTCGTCGTAAGTTCTTTACTGATGCTGCTCATGTGCGTTTTGAAGCCCCTGATGATCTAATTATTCGAGATATTTCTACTCCTCACAGGACAGAAGACCAAGGAACAGATTTGTGGACTCTCTTTAATGTTGCACAAGAGAATGTAATTAGAGGTGGTTTTGTTAATACTTCGACTGGTCGCAAGGCTCGTCCCATTAAGAATATTCAAAAAGATATTAATTATAACTCCCAACTTTGGAGTATCGCGGATAAATATAGTAGAGAGGTTTCCTTAAACTAACCTTAACAGGGGAGGGGATGCCCCCTCCCCACAACTATATTATATCCATGAAGAAAAAAACGGGGATATACAAGCCCCTTTACACGGATGAAAACGGTATGTATATTACTGTTTCTCAGATGGAGTTTTTTTTGAATCGCCCCCGTGGGCAAAGGCTATTTGAAGAAGGAGCAAATGAATTTTTTTCCTACTTCAGAAACTGTCAGAATTACAATATGATTTCTGATATGATGTTGGATGATCCTGAATGCGCCGAAATGTATTGGGATCCAGTCAAGAAGATTGTAGGCTTTAAGTTCCCTGAAAATGGATCTGTTGCTCGAAAATTCAGATCTCTAGAAAAGTTAGAAACAAATAATAGAGAAGAAGAAGAAGAGTACGAAGATTATTTTGGGAAATTTAAAGATGATTTTTTCAAGGAATGATGAAATATATTAAAAACTTAATATTTTACTCTGTTGCATTTGTTGAATCCTTTACTAACTTCTTATGCTCTTTTCTTGGGTACTATCCCAAACTCTCTTGGTCCGTAGATTTCTTAGTAATGACTGAACTAAAAAGAGTAAAATCTGAAATTTATTCTAGGGACCAGCATAAAGTAATAAAAAATATGGAAGCCAAACAATTAGTTGAGACGGCAAAAAGTTATGAGCAAGACTCGTAGATACGATAAGAACGATTACTCAAGTAATCAAAAACACTTAAAAAATAAAAAGACTGTAAAAAATAAACAGAAGAAGAAGCATTCCTCTACAAAAAGAGAACA
>Ga0114906_1000195_pt1 | contig 36384 bp, 35 predicted proteins | sample MalvirDeepMed_M9_FD_89687 | JGI IMG/M metagenome (GOLD analysis project Ga0114906, IMG submission 89687) | Marine viral communities from the Global Malaspina Expedition - Malaspina viral metaG DeepMed_M9 | ecosystem: Environmental > Aquatic > Marine > Oceanic | place: Mediterranean Sea...
CCGCGGACGCGACAGAGATCAACCTCGTCCCCGACGCATACCGCGGCCTCGACCGGTTCGAGGCGCGCACCAAGGTCATTGCCGACATCACCGCCGAAGGCCTCGCGGTCATGGTGCCGCCGACCGATCCACGCCTTGGCAAACCCGTCAAAGCCCCCCTCGCCCCCGAAGAAGGCGGCGAAGAGCGGGACGAGACGCTGGTTCCGTTGGTCGAGCCCAAAAAGATCATGCAGCCTTTCGGCGACCGGTCGAAAGTGTTGATCGAACCGATGCTGACAGATCAGTGGTTTGTCGAGACCTCGAAGATCGTGCAACCCGCCATCGACGCCGTGCGCAACGGCGAGGTACAGATCCTGCCCGAACAGGATCGCAAGGTGTATTTCAACTGGCTGGAGAACATCGAACCCTGGTGCATCTCGCGCCAATTGTGGTGGGGGCACCAGATCCCTGTGTGGTTCGACGACGAGGGCAAGGAATACTGCGCCGCAACCGAAGCCGAAGCGCAGGCGATGGCCCCCGGCAAGACGCTCACCCGCGACCCTGATGTTCTCGACACGTGGTTCTCCTCGGGCCTCTGGCCCATCGGCACGCTCGGCTGGCCAGAACAGACGGATGAGCTGGCGAAATACTTCCCCACTTCAGTGCTGATCACCGGCTTTGACATCATCTTTTTCTGGGTCGCCCGGATGATGATGATGCAATACGCCGTGGTCGATCAAAAGCCGTTTGATACAGTCTATGTCCACGCGCTGGTGCGCGACGAGAAGGGCAAGAAGATGTCCAAATCGCTTGGCAACGTGCTGGACCCACTGGACCTGATCGATGAATACGGCGCGGATGCGGTGCGCTTTACCCTGACGGCGATGGCCGCCATGGGGCGCGACCTGAAACTGTCGACCGCGCGCATCGCCGGTTACCGTAACTTCGGCACCAAACTGTGGAACGCCCACCGTTTCGCCGAGATGAACGGCGTTTTCGAGGATGGCGTCGCGGCAGTGACCTACACCAGCCACACCCAGGTCGATCACACGCTGAACAAATGGATCATCGGCGAAACCGCCCGCGTCCGCGAAGAGGTCGACGCCGCACTGGACAACTACCGTTTCAACGACGCGGCCAATGCGCTTTATGCCTTTGTCTGGGGCAAGGTCTGCGACTGGTACGTTGAACTCTCCAAACCCCTGCTGCAAGACGACGCGCCAGAGGCCGCCGAGACTCGCCAGACGCTGAATTGGGTGCTGGATCAATGCCTTGTGCTGCTCCACCCGATCATGCCCTACATCACCGAAGAACTGTGGCAGACCACGGCGACCCGTTCCAAGATGCTGGTGCATGGCGACTGGCCGACCTACAGCACCGCCGAGATGCTGGATGCCGATGCCGACCGCGAACTCAACTGGGTGATCGGCCTGATCGAATCCATCCGTTCGGCACGGGCACAGATGCATGTGCCTGCGGGGCTCAAAGTGCCTATGCTTTATACCGATATGGACGACGCCGGCCAAACCGCATGGGACCGCAACGAGGCGATGATCAAACGTCTGGCGCGGGTCGAAACCCTTGAGAAGACAGAGAGCTTCCCCAAAGGCACCGTCTCCATCGCCGCACCGGGCGCGAGCTTTGGCCTCCCGCTCGCGGGGCTGATCGACATCGACGCGGAAAAAGCCCGTCTGCAAAAGTCGCTCGACAAGCTGGGTAAAGAAATCGGCGGGCTGAAAGGGCGTCTGAACAACCCCAAATTCGCCGCCTCCGCCCCGGCGGAGGTCGTCGCGGAAGCCCAAAGCAACCTTGATGCGCGTCAGGAAGAAGCAGACCAGCTTCAGGCCGCTCTGAACCGTTTGGCCGAGCTGGGGTAATCAGCACCGCTTCCAAATGGCTTTAAATCCTCGCCGAAGGCAAAAATCTCTTATGACGCTCCAAAAGATGCCTTCGGCGAGAATTTTTTTACCATTTGGAAACGAATATCGGTGCAAGATACGCCTGCGGTCCTCGCTGGGAAGCAAAGATCGTCCATTTGGAAGGCCCCGTCTGAGCGATCAGGCGGGGCTGACTTTTTTGCGGCGCTAGTCGTTGAAGACTGCGGGGCGTTTGCCGAATTCGGCGGCGATGACTTCCATCTGGTGCGGGCGTCCCAGCAGCGCCGCCTGTTCGCGGGATTCCGCGCGCAAAACCTCTGTTTCGGTTCCCGTCTCTGCCAAGGCGGTCAGACGTTTGGCGGCCTTGATGGCGCTTGGACTTTTGCCCGCGATGGTGGTGGCAAGCGCCATCGCGGCGGCCAGCGGGTCTTCGGCGATCTGGGTGATTAGCCCCCAGCGTTCGGCTTGCTCTGCCCCGATGGGTTGCGCGGTATAGGTCATCAGGCGCAGCACGTCGCCGCGCACCAGTTTGGGCAGCAGGACCATGCCGCCCATGTCCGGGACGATGCCCCATTTCATCTCCATTACCGCCATTTCGGTATCAGGGGCCGCGATGCGGATATCGGCCCCGAGCGCGAGTTGCAGGCCCGCGCCGTAGGTCTTGCCATGCAGCGCCGCGATCACCGGCACGCCGACGCGGGTCCAGACCATCGCGACCTCTTGCCACTGGTTGGTGGTGCCGTCGCCATGGGTGCGCGTCATCATCCGTTCCGTCGGGTCACCGCCCGCCAGCGCCCCCATATTGCCGATGTCGATGCCTGCGCAGAACGCCCGGCCCTCGCCCGAGATCACCACAGCATGCGCGTTCGATGCAGCGACCTCGTTCCCGGCGGCGATGACAGCGTCGATCATATCCTGATCAACGGCATTCATTTTATCGGCGCGGGTCAGGCGCACATGGGCGATGTGATTGTCATAGGTGACGGAAACGCGGCTCATTGGATCCTCCTTGAATTTTCGTCAGTTTGGGCACGAAGCCCGCGTGTTGCAAAGCGAAACGCTACGGCACCCAAAACCGCGCGCGGGCATGCTGATGTCACTTGCCCGAAGCATGGCAGATGCAGTAGCTGATCCCCATGACACAGTATCGCCTCACCCCGCTTGCCGACGCCCTGCCCTCTACCGTGCCCTTTGTCGGCCCCGAAACGCAGGAGCGCGCCATGGGGCGCGCCTTTGATGCGCGGTTGGGGGCGAACGAGAACGTCTTTGGCCCCTCTCCCCGCGCGATAGAAGCAATGGCGCAGGCCCAGCAGTGGATGTACGGCGACCCGGAAAGCCACGACCTGCGTGCAGCACTTGCGGCGCATCATGGTATCTCGCCCGCCAACATCATCGTGGGCGAAGGGATTGACGGGTTGCTGGGCTATCTGGTGCGGCTCATGGTGACGGAGGGGGACGCGGTCGTGACCTCGGACGGGGCCTATCCGACATTCAATTATCACGTGGCAGGCTTTGGCGGTGTGCTGCATAAGGTGCCCTATGCCGGTGATCACGAGGATCCTGCGGCCCTATTTGCCAAAGCTGCCAAGGTAGATGCCAAGCTGGTCTATCTGGCGAATCCCGACAACCCTATGGGCAGCTGGCATGAAGGGCCCGTCATTTCCAGCGCGCTAGAGGCATTGCCGAAGGGCTGTCTGCTGGTGCTGGACGAGGCCTATATCGATTGCGCCCCCGAGGGCACCGCCCCCGATCTTGTCGCCGATGACCCGCGTCTGATCCGGATGCGGACCTTCTCCAAGGCCCATGGTCTGGCGGGGGCGCGGGTTGGCTATGCCATCGGCGCACCGGATCTGATCACAGCCTTTGGGAAGGTGCGCAACCATTTCGGGATGAACCGCGCGGCCCAGGCCGGGGCGCTTGCGGCCCTGCAGGACAGCGACTGGCTGGCCCATGTGCAGGCTCGAATCGCTGAGGCGCGGGACCGGATTGCGCAGATCGCTGAGGATAACGGGTTGGTTGCCCTTCCCTCTGCCGCGAATTTCGTGGCGATTGATTGCGGGGCGGACGGCAGCTTTGCCAAGGCGGTGCTGGACGGTTTGGTGGCACGCGGCGTCTTTGTGCGCATGCCCTTCGCGGCACCGCAGAACCGCTGTATTCGGGTCAGCTGTGGCACGCCGGAAAACCTTGATGCCTTTGCCGCGGCGTTGCCGGGAGCCCTTGAGGATGCGAAAAAAGGCTGACGTAGCGCATATCCCGCCTATGCTGGGCCATGATCCAGTTGCGAGGTGGCATCATGCGCTCTTCCGACCGCGGCCAATCGGCCCCTAACTATACCAGCGCCTGCGTCGTGATGTTCGGCGTCAATATCCTGTGGGTTTTCGTTGTGATCTGGGCGCTGTGGGGCTTGCTGGCGGTGGCGCTGTCGGGCTGGGCCGTCAATGCCATGATCGATCGCATAGCCGCGCGACGGGGCTAGGCCCCGCCGATCACCTTCGCCGCCGCCTCTAGCGCGCCGGAGCCGCGTTTGATCCCGAGTGCGGACATCCCGGCCTCTATCCCGCCGAGCATCCCCATGATCATCTGACCGTTCACGTGCCCCATGTGGCCCAGACGGAAGAAACCGTGGCTTTCGGGGCTGCCCTTGGGGGCCATGCCCAGACCGATGCCGAGGGTCAGGCCGATGTTGCCTTCGACCCAGTCGCGCAGCTCTGTCGCTTGGGGGGCCTTGAGCCGCAGCGCTGTCACCGCATGGCTGCGCAAAGCGGGATCGGCGATGTTCAGGGAAAGATCGCCCTCTGCCCCCCACGCGTCACAGGCCGCCCATACCGCGCGCGCCAAGGTCTCGTGACGCTGCCAGACGGCTTCCAGCCCTTCGTCGTGGATCATATCCAGCGCCGCGCGCAGGCCGTAGATATGGTGCGTGGGGGCTGTGCCGCAGTGGTACTGGTAGAACTCCTCGGGATTGGCGCGCGGGGTCCAATCCCAGAAACGGCTGACCCGTGGCATCGCATCGCGCACCGCAGCCGCAGGGTCGTTAAAAAAGACAAAGCTCACGCCGGGCGGGACCATCAGCCCCTTCTGGCAGGCGGTGACCATGACATCGGCCCCCCAATTGTCCATCTCGAAGCGGTCACAGGCGAAGGACGCGATACAGTCCACCATCAGCAGCGCGGGGTGATCCGCCGCATCCAGTGCTGCGCGCAGACCGGCGATGTCATTGATTACCGAGGTCGAGGTATCCACATGCACAGCCAGCACGGCTTTGATCTCGTGGTTGGTGTCTGCCTCAAGACGATCGGCGATCTGGTCGATGTCCATTGTGGATTGCAGGCCGAAATCCATCACCTCGACGTCTGCCCCGATCCCCGTGGCGGCATCGCCCCAGCCGTGACCGAACCGTCCTGTCGCGGGCACCAGCACCTTGTCACCGGGGGCTACGACATTGCTCAGCGATGCCTCCCAGGCGGCGTGGCCGTTGCCAATATACATCGCCACCTGATGCTGCGTGCCCGCGATACGGCGCAGATCTTCCATCAACGGCGGCATCATATCGACGATCTCACCGGCATAGATATTGGGGGCCGGACGGTGCATCGCGTTCAACACAGCCTCGGGCATGACCGACGGACCGGGGATCGCGAGGTAGCCGCGCCCTTGTGACAGGTTGGAAAGTTTCGGCATGACACGGGGGCCCTTCAGCAGGAAAAATCTCTTGCAACTTATCCGCAGCCAGCGCCGCGTCAATCACACAAAGCGCGCAGGCAGCTTGCCCTGCCTCTAAGGGCTGCGTAAACCCGTAGCTGTATATGCCCAAAGGAACCGGCCTTTATATGAGTGATGTGACCTATACCTCGCGCGAACTGCTGACCTGGCTTTGGCGCGACTATCTGAAAAAGCATATGTGGGTGCTGCTTGTCGCGATCATTTTCATGTCGATCGAGGCCTCGACCATGGGCGGGTTGGCAAAGCTGATGCAGCCGATGTTCGATCAGGTGTTCGTCGCTGGTGAGAAAGGCGCATTGCTCTGGGTTGGTTTGGTGCTGGTGGGCATCTTCGTCCTGCGCGCCGTGTCAGGTGTGGTGCAAAAGGTGCTGCTGACACGCATCAAGCAGAAGTCGGCGGCTGATATGCGGATCGATCTGCTGGACAGGATGATGGTGCAGGACGGGGCCTTTCACCAACAAAACCCCCCGGGTTTTCTGATCCAGCGCGTGCAATCGGATGTGAATGCCATCGGGTCGGTCTGGCAGGCGGTGATCACCGGTGCCGGTCGCGACTTGATCGGGCTGATCGTGTTGCTCGGCGTCGCGATCTCTATCGACCCGGTCTGGGCGCTGCTGGCCTGCATCGGTCTGCCGCTGATGGTCATGCCCGCAGCATTGGCGCAGCGTTTTGTGCGCGCGCGGTCGCGCGAGGCAAGGGACTTGGGCGCGACCCTGTCGACACGGCTGGACGAGGTTTTCCACGGCATCGTGCAAATCAAGCTCAACGCGCTCGAGAAGTATCAGGCCAAGCAATACCGCGACCTGACCAGAACATATATCCGTACCGAGGTACGTGCCTCCTTCGGGAACTCGGCCATTCCGGGGATGATCGACATCATCTCGGGCCTCGGGTTCATGGCCGTGATCCTTTATGGCGGCAACGAAATCATCGAGGGCGAGAAAACCATCGGTCAGTTCATGACCTTCTTTACCGCGATGGGGTTCACCTTTAACCCGCTGCGCCGTCTGGGGGCGATCAGCGGGTTGTGGCAGACGGCTGCTGCCGCGCTGGAACGTCTGAAAGAGCTGATGGACGAGCCGGTACACCTCACCTCGCCCGCCAAACCCACGCCTGTGCCCACCACCCCACCGCATATCGCGCTTGAAGGGGTGAGCCTGTCTTACGGTGATGCCAAGGTGCTGGACAATCTCACGCTGCATGCGGCGGCAGGCGAGACGACGGCGCTCGTCGGCGCATCTGGCGCGGGGAAATCGACGATATTCAACCTGCTGACCCGTCTGATCGACCCGCAAGAGGGCAACGTCAGCATCGCGGGCGTCCCCCTGACAGAGATGGACATCCCCGCGCTGCGCGGCTTGTTCTCTGTCGTGACGCAAGAGGCGCTTTTGTTTGACGAAACCCTGCGCGAGAATATCGTATTGGGCCGCGAGAATGTATCTGACGAAGAGCTGCAGCAGGCGCTGGATGCGGCGCATGTGTCGGACTTTTTGCCCAAGCTCGAACACGGGCTTGAAACCCGCGTCGGCCCGCGCGGCTCTGCCCTGTCGGGGGGGCAGCGCCAACGTGTCGTGATCGCCCGCGCCCTGCTGCGCAACACACCGATCCTGTTGTTGGACGAAGCCACCAGCGCGCTGGACGCGCAGTCAGAGAAAGTCGTGCAGCAAGCGCTGGACCGTCTCTCGCAGGGGCGCACCACCTTGGTCATCGCCCACCGTCTGTCTACCATCCGCGGCGCGGATAAGATCGTTGTGATGGACCGTGGTCGCGTCATGGATGAAGGCAAACACGAAGACCTTCTGGCGCGCGGCGGCATCTATGCCGATCTCTATCGGCTTCAGTTCGAGGATGGAAAAACCGTCAGCGACGGGCGCAATCTAGCGGCAATGCGGCGCATGGAACGCGGCCTCAAACCTGTCGAGCCGAACCTGCTGCAACGTATCGGGCTCCGGCTGTTCGGCAACTAGGCCACCCCCCGGCACGCGGGTCACTTGGCATAGCCCTCGGCCAGCTTGGCCGGGGCCACCCCTGCGAAATAGCGGATCAATGTCCATAGGTTACGCCCCCCGCGACGCAACCAGCCCTGCCGCGCGTATTTGTCGGCCGACGTCACCGCGGTGACCTCCAGCCCCAGCAGATGGCCGCGCAAGGCACGCGCCAGCGCTACATCCTCCATCAGCGGCTGATCAGGATACCCACCAACCGATTGATAAAGCGCACGTGGCAGCAGCAGCCCCTGATCCCCATAGGGAAGCCCCAAACGGCTACGCAGGTTCGCCCAAGCGGCCACCGCTTTGCCGGCCATGCCGCCCTGATCGAATTGAAGCTGGCACCAGCCCGCTTTCTGCCCCTGCAGATGCGCGGTGACAGGCCCCGTCCACCCCGGCGCCAGCCGCGTGTCGGCGTGTAACACCAGCAGCCAGTCGGATTGCGCTTTCGCACAGCCGCGCCGCAACTGTCCGCCCCGCGATGCCGGACCAGTGACGATCTCTGCGCCCCATGCTTCTGCCAATGTCAGGGTCATGTCGGTTGATCCCCCGTCGCTGATGATCAGCTCGCGGATCAGCCCCGCCTCCAGCCCCTCCATCAGGGCGGTCAGGCAGCCGGTCAGGGGCGCTTCGGCATTCAAGGTCGGAATGACAACAGATATAGGCGCGCGCATGGTTGCCCCTTTCAGCTTCGAACTGCGCTGCTATATGTCATGTTAACCATTGAAAGGACAAGCGATATGACCAGCCGCCGCATCCTGAGACTGTCAGGCCCCGACACCCGCGAGTTTCTGCAGGGCCTTGTGACCAACGATATCCGCAAGCTGGATCAGGCCCCGATCTATGCCGCGATCCTGACGCCCCAAGGCAAATTCATCACCGATTTCTTTCTGTCCGCCGACGGGGACAGCGTTCTGCTGGACGTGGCCGAGGCGGATGCCGACGCGCTGGTGCAACGCCTGACCATGTACAAGCTGCGGGCTGATGTCACGATAGACGCGACCGGCCTGCATCTGCACCGCGGGCTAGAGAGCGCACCGGACGATGCCTATAACGACCCTCGCGATGCCCGCATGGGCTGGCGCGCCTATCGCGACACACCGCAAACCGATGACACCACCGATTGGGACGCGCTGCGGGTGACCTATATGATCCCCGAAACCGGGGCAGAGCTTACCTCGGACAGCTTTATCCTCGAAATGGGGTTCGAGCGGCTGAACGGCGTGGATTTTCGCAAGGGCTGCTATGTCGGACAAGAGGTAACGGCCCGCATGAAACACAAGACCGAGCTGCGCAAAGGCTTGGCCCAGGTCGAGATCAGCGCGCCAGTAGAACCCGGCACGGACATCACCGCCGATGGCAAACCTGCTGGTACGATCTTTACCCGCACCGGCACCCATGCGCTGGCCTATCTGCGGTATGACCGCGCCAAGGCGGCGATGCAGGCGGGGGATGCCACGGTGACCATGGTGACGGACGGCTAAGGCCCCGCAACGGCGCTGCGCAAATATTAGGCACCCTGAAATGACAGCGTGCGCAGCCCGCCGGAAAAGTTGCATATCAGCAACAAATACCCGCGATTGGGGAGTTTTGAGGCTCCCAAATCCAATACCTCGCCTGCCCCGCAACGCAAAAGAGCCCCGGCATTCACCGGGGCTCTGCACTGCAGCGAAGCTATGACGTAGCGTCACACCAGAGCTTACGCGCGTTCGGAATATTCCATCGTTTCGGTGTTCACGATGATCTCTTCGTCCTGTCCGACGAAGGGCGGGACCATCACTTTGACGCCGTTATCAAGCACCGCTGGCTTGAAGGAATTCGCCGCTGTCTGGCCTTTGACGACCGGTTCAGTTTCGACAATTTTACAGGTTACTTTTTGTGGCAAGGACGCGTTCAGCGCCTCTTCCTCGTGATACTCGACCACGACCATCATACCGTCCTGCAAGAAGGGGCGACGCTCTCCGAGAAGCTCGGCTGAAAGCTGCACTTGCTCGTAGGTTTCGGTGTCCATCAGAACCAGCATACCTGCGTCTTCATACAGGAATTGTTGGTCTTTTTGCTCTAGCCGGACCTTTTCAACCTTGTCGGCGCTGCGGAAGCGTTCGTTCAGTTTCGACCCGTTTCGCAGGTTGCGCATTTCGACCTGAGCAAAGGCACCGCCCTTGCCCGGTTTGACATGATCGACCTTGACCGCTGCCCAGAGACCACCGTTATGCTCGAGCACATTTCCTGGCCGAATTTCGTTCCCGTTAATCTTTGGCATGTATCAGCACCATAGCAATGAAGTTGAAGAGAGATTGGACCGACCTATATATATCAACGTCGACCCCCGCAAGACAGCGCACCCGATGCTGCAACCGCGAAAGCCATGCAGTAAATGCATGAGTGTTATGCAATAAAGGTGTATCCGAATCGAGCTCTTTCGGTCATAAGGAACCCCACGCCTAAATGACAAGAGCAAGAATAATAGAAAGGACGACGAGATGAAAGATTTCGTTGATGGCACTGCCTTTAACAATGAACAAGGTAACCGTGCCCGCAAACTTTTCGCAGCTGTGGTACTGGCTGCATTGGACGATGCGATTGCCGATGACAAGAAATACGGCAACGGTCCTGAACAGATTGCCCGTTGGGCCCGCTCCCGCGATGGCCGCGAAGTATTGAGCTGCGCGGGCATCGACCCCAACGAGCGTGTTGTCGAAGGTCTGATGGACTTTGTTGGCAAAGGTGTCCGTACCTCTGTCGCCCTGTCCCGCGAAGAGTCCGAGCGTCGCCACGCTGCACAACAGGCTGAAGCTGCCTGAAGACTGCCAAAAGTTTGAACAAAAAGACGCGGCTCACGGGCCGCGTTTTTTTTGGCTAAATGCGATTGTGTTCTGCCGGAAAGCGTTTCGCCCGCTTGATGCGATAAAGGGCAAGGTGTGACACCCGAGCCCCCTACCTGATGCGTTGCGCCGAAACGGTAAAGCCCCGATAGTGGCGGATTTCTGCGAGAGCGCTGGGTTCTTGAATCTAGGCTGTACGGACGAAGCTGGCGTTCGCTGAGGCAGCGCGATCAGGAAAAGTGCTCGCGCTGCTTTCCAAAAAGATGGGGAGTAGAATTTATCTGCGCATGAACTTCTGGCGAGCTTCACGAGCGATATTGTATCGCAGTTCAAGGCGAGCGAGTTCAGCCATCGCTTCCTTCCGTTCAGGCCCGTTCGCAAGCGTGGCAAGATGGCTCTGATGCGCAGCCATCTTCTTCTTGAGTTCGATTTCTTCTGGCACGACACCGGCTTGAGCCATAATGCGGAACCCCGCAGCTTCTCCCGCATCCACAAAAGCATCTGCTGAGCGATCAGGCAGTGGTTTGCCTTCGCCTTCAAGACCTTCAAGCTGACCTTGCAGCTTCGCCTTCTGTATCTGGCGCTCGATGAGTCTCAGAAGATTTCGGATCATGCTGACCAATAGCTCAGTGTTGAGGTAACGGATACTACGGGCTCGAAGCGGACGTTGCGGCGGCGGCGTCTTGGCCTGATCTGCAACACATCTGGCAAGGGGCTTGCGTGACGCCCTGCCCCTTTATCCACTAAGATGCGCGTTCGCGCCAAAAGCTCTTTATTCCAGATCTTGCGACGTCAGGGCGCGGTGAATTTCACGGCGCACCAGTTTGCGGACGTTGCGGGTGATCCGTTCACCCAAGGCCCCCTGCAGCTCTGTGCGGACGATTTCGGACACCAGATCACGCAGCATCTCTTCGTCCAGATATTCATCCGGCCCGAAACCAAGCGTCGCATCATCATCCTGCGCCGTTTCGACCTGCGCGTCGGTGGTATCGGTCACAGTCGCATCTGCTGCGGTCACGCGGGCGGCAAAGGGGCCGTCCACTACGCGGTCTTGGGGTTCGGCACGCTCTTGGGGTGCATGGGCCTCGACAGCATCGTGCCATCCCATATCCTCGTCCAGCAGGGCCTCTTCCGCATCGTTTTGGGTGACATCGGACACAGGCGCGCCGGTGGCGTCGAATTCAACGTCGTCTTCCCAGGCCATCGCGGGGTCTTCGCTGCCGGAATAATCGCTTTTACCGGGCTCGTCAGGTTCCCAGTTTTCGGGAATGCGGCTGATCGCTGTTTCGAGGGCAGCGATTTTCGCGCTCAACCGGTCCGGCGTCGGTGGCACGTCATCGACCAGCTCGGAAGAGCCAAGGTTGAGCATATCGGTGGAGTATGCCGCGGCACGTGGCGCGCTAAAGGCCAACTTGCGCGGCGGCTCGGCCGTATCCTGCGGCTTGCCATCCCCTGCGGGCGTGGCGAACTGGGCGCGAAAACGCGGTTCGCGGCCGGAAATAAACTTAAAATCTTCGGCAACTTGATTGCGATCCGAGGCGGACAAATCCGCCGCCTCGTCCGTCTCATCGTCCGTATCCATGTCCTGCATCGCATCCTGATAGGACGCCGACCGGGGCTGAACCGCCTCTGGCTTCGCCTCTTTCCGAGGGGCGACCACAGGCGCGTCATTCGACACGCGCAAGGACGGCGTCAGCACAAGTTTCTCTTCAATCGCAGGCACTTCCGACGGCTTCTGCGCCGGTTTGCGATCCTCTGAGACCAGACGGCGGATCGAAGACAGCACGTCTTCGACCTCTGCATTTGTGACGGTTTCGGACATATTTAATCACCACTCGTTCTTCGCGAATAGTCTAACCCGAAGGTTGGCTTCTCACAATGGGGGTGGTGAAAATGTCAGTCTTTTTGCAGCGCCTTCAGCACACGATCCAACTGCTTCCCCTCTTTGGAGTATTTCGTCGGACCGTCCTTAACCATATTATAATAGGCGGATGGATCATAGATTTGCACCGGCAGTTTCAGGTCCTGCGCGGTCAGCTGACCCGTCGCGGAGAGCACGGAATAGGCCGCAACATAAAGCTGCGATTGCGCTGACACACGGGCAGAACGGGCGTCGAGCAAGGATTGCTCTGCGTCCAGCACATCAAGTGTAGTGCGCGCGCCCAAGCTGGCTTCCTCGCGGATACCGTCAAAGGCGATCTGTGCCGCGCGGACCTGACGCTGGGAGGCTTCGATCTGCGCCCGGGCAGAGGCAAGCCCCGCATAGGCATCGCTGACCGCGCGCTCCACGTCTTTAACCACCACATGCAGATTGCCGCGCTGTGCGTCGCGCTGCGCTTGGCTTTTGCGAACACCGGCCGACAAGGCACCGCCTTGATAGATCGTTTGCCCGACCTGAAAGCCGATCGACCCGCTGCGTGTCGAGGCTTGGGAATCAAACGTTTCGGTCAGACCGTAAGACCCCTGCACCGAGACATTGGGCTTCAGCGCGGTTTCGTTGCTGCGTACCAGCAGATCGGCAGCCGCGACTTGGTGCTGGACGGTCAGGATATCGGGGTGCTGACGCACCGCCAGTGCCTTGGCCGTGGCGATGCTGTTGGACAGTTTCGGCAGGCTTGGTGGCGGGCTTAGACGACCGGGCTCACGCCCCACGGCCACCTTGTAATAAGCTTTCGCGCTGATGAAATCGCCCTGCGCACCGGCAAGATTGCTCCGCGCGGCGGCCAGCTCTGCTTCAGCCAGCGATACGTCGGTGCGGGTCACCTCCCCCACTTCGAAACGGTCACGGGCAGCCCGCAATTCCTGCGTCAGAACCCGCACGTTATTCTCGGCCAGAGAGACAAGCTGCTGCGTCTGGATCACGGTCATATAGGCATCAACCGCGCGCAGCAGAATCTGCTGTTCGGCGCTGACCAGCGTTTCGCGCGTGGCAAGCACGGTTTCTTTTGCCGCCTCGATCGAATAGCGCGACGACCCGAAGTCATAGACCAGCAGCGACGCCACAAGGTTCACCGATGTCGTCAGTGAATCGGTAGAGCTTTTGAAACCCGCCGGGATGGTGCTGGTGCCCCCGCTGACCGACCGGTTATAGGATTGCGTCAGGTTCCCCGTCCACTGTAGCACCGGCTTGAGCGCGGATTTCGCGATCGCCACATCTTCGTCTGCGGCACGCAACACGGCGCGGTTCTGGTCCAGCAGGCCCGAGTTGTTATAGGCCCCGACCAGCGCATCGGCCAATGTCTCTGCCTGTGTGGCCATCGGTGCCAGCAGCCCCAAACCGACGCAGGACGCCGCGATCATGCTGCGGACGGACCGCATCTTGCCCGTATTCATCATATTTCACACTCCATCGGTGTCACTGCATCTGCCGTCATCTGCAGCAGTTCTGATAGCTTAAAGCTGGAATTCTTTCGCGCGGGTAAACCCGTCCAGGACAGGTGCGGCGGCGTTGAAACTTTTGCGCCAGCTGATGCCACGTTCGCTTTTGTAGCCCAAACGCACCTCGCCCAAGGGCCCGTCCATGAACAGGCAAGCGATCCGCCCGCCGTCCTTGAGCTGCGCCAACAGCGCTTCGGGCACGTCGGCGACGCCGCCTTGCACGATCACCACGTCATAGGGCCCATGTTGCTGCGCCCCTTCGGCCAGCGGGCCGTGGTGCACGATGACATTGTCGATATCCGCGTTGATCAGGGTTTCCTGCGCTTCTTTCGCCATCTGCTCGTCATCCTCGACGGCAACGACCGCTTCGGCCATATGTGCGATCACGGCAGAGGAATAGCCGTAGCCACAGCCGATATCGAGCACCAGCTCGTCATTCTCGACCCCAAGATCGTCCAGCATCTTGGCCAGCGTCCGCGGCTCAAGCAGCACGCGGCGTTCGCCCAAGCTGATGTTTTCGCCCAGATAAGCTGCCTCGCGGCGGGCCACCGGCACAAAATCCTCGCGCGCCACCTTGAGCATCGCATCAATGATCGGGAACTTGGTAACATCCGAAGGGCGCACCTGAGTATCAACCATCATGGTGCGGCGGGCTGTGAAATCTGTCATCAGCTAAACTCTTTCGTTCAGTTATTTGTCTCGTGAGATGCCACATCACCGCCCGCCGGGCAACGGCCAGTCGGGTCAATAGGCGCAATTTTCCGTGTTTGGCGGATAATACGGTTAAAACATAGAGGATGCCATAGCCACGACGCATGGCGCGCGAGGTCAGCCTGTGAGAAACGTTATTTAGAGAGGGGAATATAGTGGAGGCGAGTAGGAGAATCGAACTCCTGTACACGGATTTGCAATCCGCTGCGTAACCACTCCGCCAACTCGCCTCGGCCGCGATGACGCGGCTGGCACATGGGCCACTGGCCCCTATGCGTTTGGCGCTTATCCCGATTTTCTGGGGAAATGTCTAGCCCAGTTTAAAGCAAAACGGCGGGAAAAATATCTCCCGCCGTGAAATGGTCAATTACAGGGAAATGACGGGCTTGTCGTCTTCTTCGGGCGCGTCGAGCTGCAGGTGGTGATCTTCGAGGATCAGGATGTTTTCCGCCCCCACAACCGCGCTTTTGGTTTTGTAGCCGATGACGTCTTCGATCTCCATCTCGGGGTTACGCGCCATCAGGATCGTCTCTTCGGACGAGAAGTTGGTCAGCCCGCGGGCGAACTCGTTCCCCTGCTCGTCATAGACGTGCAGCACGTCACCTTTGGAGAATTCACCCTGGATCGACACCAGATCATCACGCTGCAAGCCGCGCTCCTTGGCGGTGATCGCGCGGACAGCCTCGTCCGTGACGACCAGCGTTCCGGCAACCTGCAAACGGTTGCTTAGCCAGATCATCAGCGGCGACGCGGCCTTGGCCGACGCCAGACAACGGGTGTGGCGGCGTTCGTTGTTCAGTACCGAGGAAATCGGGCGTTCGATGATACCGTCGGCGATGATCGTCTCGACACCGGCATTCTGTGCCATATTGGCCGCCAGCATCTTGGTCAGCATGCCGCCGCTGCCCAATTCGCTGATGCTTTTGGTGGATTCGAGGTGTTCGGATACGTCTTCGATTTCCTCGATGAACTGGGCACCGGGTTCGGAGGGGTCACGGTCATACAGGCCTTCGACGCTGGTCAGGATGATCAGGTGATCGGCCTCGACCATCTGGGCCACCTTGGCGGAAAGACGGTCATTGTCGCCCACTTTCAGGTCGCGTGTGGCGATGGAGTCGTTTTCATTGATGATGGGCAAGATCTGGTTTTCAAACAGCCGCAGCATGGTGTTCTTGATGTTCAGAAAGCGGCGACGCTCTTCCATGTCTTCGACAGTCACCAGCATTTGCGCCACGTCAAAATTGTATTCATTCGCAACCTGACGGTAGGCGTTCATCAGCAGGGGCTGACCACAGGCGGCCGCCGCTTGCTTGTCCAGAATACCGGCCTCTTCGGGGCGTTTCCCGATCATGTTCAGGCCAAGCGCGACCGAGCCTGACGAGGTCAGGATGATCTCGTATCCCTGGTCCTGAAGGTCCCCCAAATCCGCCATGAGACCGTTCATGAAAGCATAGCGCAATGTCAGCTTTTCTTCATTGGCCAACAGGCTGGATCCGATTTTAACGACGATACGTTTCTTCTTGGACACGGGGAGATTTCTCCGGTTTATTGTTAAATTTCAACGCGTCATCCCGCGCGACACAGAATGCCGCAACGCAGAAAAACGCTGTGATTCGGGGATGTATAACATGTGGACACCAAGCATTTGCAACCGCCAAGCTAGGGCGCGCGGGATTACGCCACGCTCAGGCCGTGGTTTTCAGCCCTTCTAGCGCGGTACGGGTCGCGGTGGGAATCTCTGTCGGGCGGTGGTCGTCGCGGTTTACATAGACATGCACAAAGAACCCTTCGGCAGAGGCGTTCTCCTCGTCGTTCCGGAACAGGCCCAGCTCCATCCGGACAGAGCTTGTACCAAGCTGCGCCACCCGCAGCCCCGCTGTCACGCAGTCGGGGAAGGCCATCTCTCTGAAATAGCGGCAACCGGTTTCCACGACGAGCCCGAAGGCGGGGCTGGTCTGCGGGTCCAGCAGCCCCCGTTCGATCAGCCAGCCGTTTACGGCCGTGTCAAACAGCGCATAGTGCACGACGTTGTTCATATGCCCATAGGTGTCATTGTCGTTCCATCGCGTCTGCAATGGGTAGAAATCCGCGAAATCGGCACGGGTGGCAGCGGGTGCGCGGGCAGCCATTACCAAGCCGCCTCGTACATCGCCTGAGCATCGGCCTGTGTCACCTCGCGCGGGTTGTTCACAAGCAGACGGGCCTGCACCATCGCGTCTGCGGCCATCTTGGGAATCGCGGACCGGGGGATATCGACATCACGCAGGCGCGGCGGCAGCCCAATCCGCTTGGACAGATCCGTCAGCGCATCAACGAAGGCGGCGGTGCGGGCCTGACCGCCTTCGACCTCTGCCAGGTCGGGGAAGGCATCGGCAGCGATCTCGGCATAGACACTGCTGGCTTGGGGCGCGTTGAAGCGCAGCACGTGGGGCAGCACCAGCGCGTTGGACAGCCCGTGCGGGATATGGAAGGTGCCGCCGATGGGATAGGCCAGCGCGTGTACCGCCGCGACGGGCGCATTGGCAAAGGCTTGCCCCGCCAGCATAGACCCCAGCAACATCGCGCCGCGGGCCTCAAGGTTGCTGCCATCCGCAACGACGGTTTCGATATTGGCCCCCAGCAGGCGCAGCGCCTCGCGGGCAAGTAGCTTGGACACAGGGTTGTTGTTGGCATTGACCGAGGCATAGGATTCGATCGCGTGCACCATCGCGTCAACGCCTGTGGCCGCGGTGATCGACGCGGGCAGACCGACGGTCAGGGACGCGTCCAGAATGGCCATGTCAGGCAGGATCACGGGCGAGGATACGCCGCGCTTTTCCTCTGCCCCGACGGTGATGATCGACACAGGCGTGACCTCTGACCCGGTGCCAGCGGTGGTGGGAACCAACACCAGCGGCAGGCGCGGCCCCTTGGCCTGCCCTACCCCCCAAGCGGCATCCAGATCCTCGTCAGAGCCAAGCAAAAGCGCCACAAGCTTGGCCACATCCTGCGATGACCCGCCTCCAAAGCCGATGACTCCGGTCGCCCCCGCGCTGCGCCCTGCTTCGACCGCGCGCATCAATGTCTCGCGCGAGGGGTCGGCCTCTACATCATCGAAGACGGTGACCTGATGACCGGCTTTCTCAAGCGCATCGATGCAAGGGTCGCACAGGCCAAGTTTGCGCAAACCGGGGTCGGTAATCAACAGGCACGTCTTGCCCAGCAACCCGCCTGCCAGCGCGGCGATACGCACGGCGGCCCCGTTTTCGAATACGACGGATTTTGTGGTGTTGAATACAAAAGGGTTCATATGCCCGCGCCTCTCCCATAGCTGGCTGCAGCGTTCCTCCGCGCTGCGACTTGGGGGCATTAAAGGGAATTATCCTGCACGCGCATAGCCGTTATTTCGGTTTCTTTTTTCGCTCTGCGAAACTGAGGTAAGAGCTTGACCCGCCACGCGACAAATGTGCATAACCGCCCTGCGCGATTGGCTTTTTCAACGCGGCATCCGGCGTCTGCGTGGATAAATCGGGCGCGTTTGACACATCAGACAAGACGTCAGGCCCTTCAGGGCAAGCGGCGGACTTCGTTGGTCTGGCTGCGTAGATACTCCATCACCGCGGGACGAACCGATTGATCCCCGCGATCACGTGCGGCATGGATCACCTCGCGGATGTCCCCCAGATCAGAGCGGTGCAACATGCTTTTGACCGGCCCGATGGACGCGGGACGCATGGACAGCGTCGTAATCCCGATGGCAGCAAAGCACAGCGCCTCTATGGGGCGGCCCGCATCCTCGCCACAGAATGACAGTGGCGTACCGGTTTCGCGGCAACGGTCCACGATGTTTTCCAGGAAGGTCAGGAAACTGACGTTCAACGTGTCATAGCGGCGGCGCACCAGCTCGTTCTCTCGGTCGGCGGCAAAGAAGAACTGCTTCAGATCGTTGCCTCCGATCGACAGGAATTCGACCTCTTCGAAGAACTTCGTCGGGGCAAAGGCCAGCGACGGGGTCTCGAGCATCGCGCCCACTTCGATTTGCGACGGCAGCACATGGCCCAAACGCGCCTCGCGGGCGAGCGTCTTGTCCATCTCGGCACGGGCGGCGCGGTATTCTTCGAACTGCGCCACAAAGGGGAACATCACAGACAGGGGGCGCCCGTTCGCCGCACGGATCAACGCCTGCAACTGCATCCGCATCATGCCCGGCTTGTCCAGCCCGACACGGATCGCACGCCAGCCCAAAGCGGGGTTCGGTTCGTCGTTGGGCTTCATATAGGGCAGCACCTTGTCCGACCCGATATCCAACGTACGGAACACCACACGTTTGCCCGACGCGGCATCCAACACGCGGCTATAGAGTGCGGACAGTTCCGACCGTTTCGGCATCTGGCTGCGCACAAGGAACTGCAACTCTGTGCGGAACAGTCCCACCCCTTCGGCCCCTGACCCGTCAAGCGAGGGGAGATCCGCCATGAGACCCGCGTTCATGTGCAGCCCGACCCGCGTGCCGCATTTGGTGATCGCCGGTTTGTCACGGATCGACGCATAGCGTTCCTGCGCCTCGGCCTGCATCGCGATTTTATCGCGGAAGGCAGAGGCAACGGTTTCCTCGGGGCGCAGATGCACCACGCCCTGCTCGCCGTCCACCATGATCCGGTCGCCGTTCAGCGCATCATTGGTCACGCGGCTGGCATGGACGATAAGCGGGATCGCCAGCGCCCGTGCGACAATCGCGGCATGGCTGCCAACCGACCCGCCCTCCAGCACAATACCGCGCAGGGAGCGGCCGTATTCCAACAGCTCAGCCGGTCCGATGTTGCGCGCCACCAGAATAGGGTCGGTGGGCATCTCGGCCCCCGTGTTCGACCCCTGCCCTGTCAGAATACGCAGCAAGCGATTGCTGAGGTCATCCAGATCGGACAGACGTTCGCGCAGATAGGCGTCGGCGGCCTGCCCCATACGGGCGCGCGCCAGAGATTGCTCTTTCTCGACAGCCGCTTCGGCAGACAGGCCACGGCCGATGTCTTCCTCCATCCGGCGCAACCAGCCTTTGGAGTTGGCGAACATCCGATAGGCTTCAAGCACCTGTTGCTGGTCCTTGTCTCCCCCCGCCATCGCCATCATCTGATCCACGCTGACGCGCAAATCATCGACCGCCTCGTTCAGGCGTGCGGTTTCACTTGCAGGGTCATCGGCCACAAGCTTTGACACAACAACGCGCGGCTCGTGCAGCCAGACGTGGCCCTCGGCAACGCCCTCTTGCGCTACGGTGCCGCGGATCAGAACCGCCTGACTGTGCCGCGCCGACATCGCGGCCCCCTCACCGACAAAGGCCCCCAGCTCGGTCATTTCGGCCAGCACCATGGCGACCACTTCCAGCGCATAAACCTCGTCAGCCGAGAATTCCCGCGCGGCCTTGGATTGCACCACCAGAACGCCCAGCATCTCGCCCAAGCGCTGCACCGGTATACCCAGAAAGCTTGAATACAGTTCTTCGCCCGTTTCCGGCATAAAGCGGAAACCGGGGGCCTGCGGGGCATTTGGCGTGTTGATAATACGTTTGCGTTTGGCGACGCGGCCGACCAGCCCCTCGCCCATCTTCATGCGCGTCTCGTGGACCGCATCGGCCTTCAGCCCCTCGGTCGCGCAAAGTTCCAGCGTGTCTTCATCGCGGAACAGGTAGATAGAGCAGACCTCGCAGCCCATAGAGGACGCGATCAGATGCGTGATCTTGTCCAGCCGCGCCTGCCCTGCATCATCACTGGCCATGGCATCGCGTAGGCGACCCAACAGCTTGCGGCTTTCTGTCTCTATCCCATCAGCCATGTGATCATTTCCCCCCGGCGATGCCAGCTTAGATCACAGGCGTCCCAAAATTGAAACGCCTGATATCATTGACATCTATCATCTGCTCCCCGAGGCCGGAAGATGCGTTTTCCCCTGTTGCGGGAAAACGCTGTGATCTTCGCAGGTGGGGTGCCCGGGAATTAGGCGCGTTTGTCCAGCTCGAACGCGTCATGCAGCGCCTGAACGGCCAGCTCCATGTATTTGCGGTCGATCAGAACAGAGATCTTGATCTCGGAGGTGGTGATAACCTTGATGTTCACACCCTCGTTCGACAACACCTGAAACATCTTCGCCGCAACGCCGGTGTGGCTGCGCATGCCGATCCCCACGACCGACACTTTCGCCACATCGGTATCCGCGATCAGATCGTCGAAATTCAGCTCGCCCGATTTTTTCGCGGCATCAATCGCGACTTCCGCGCGTTTGATCTGATCGACGGGGCAGGACCACGTCATATCGGTGCGCCCCTCTTCCGAGATGTTCTGAACGATCATATCGACGTTCACGCCACCATCGCTGAGCGCGGTGAAGATCGCGGCGGCAATGCCGGGGCGATCCGCGACCGATACCAGCGTCATCTTTGCTTCGTCACGCGAAAACGCGATACCGGATACTACATTGCTTTCCATAATTTCCTCCTCGGCGCAGACCAGCGTTCCAGCCTCGTCTGATTGTTCCTCAAAACTGCTCAGCACGCGCAGCTTGACCTTGTACCGCATGGCCAGTTCGACCGACCGGGTTTGCAGGACCTTGGCCCCCAGCGACGCCAGTTCCAGCATCTCTTCAAAGGCGATCTTGTCGAGCTTGCGCGCCTTGGCGCTCACCCGCGGGTCGGTGGTGTAGACCCCGTCCACATCGGTGTAGATATCGCAACGCTCTGCATCAAAGGCGGCGGCAAAGGCGACGGCGGTGGTGTCCGACCCGCCACGCCCCAGCGTGGTGATCCGGCCCTCGGGGGAAACGCCCTGAAAGCCCGCGACAACCGCGACGCGCATGCCTTCGCCGAATTTCGCCATGATGTTTGCAGGCGGAATTTCCTCGATCCGGGCCGAGGAATGCGCGGAGGTCGTCTTGACCGGCACTTGCCAGCCTTGCCAACTGCGCGCCGGTACGTCCATTTCCTGCAAGGTCAGCGCCATCAGGCCCGCGGTGACATTCTCGCCCGAGGAGACGACAGCGTCATATTCGCGCGCGTCATATAGCGGAGAGGTTTCGTTCACCCAGCCGACCAGCTCGTTCGTCTTTCCCGACATGGCGGAAACGATGACGATCACGTCATAGCCCTTGGCCACTTCAACGCCCACGCGTTTGGCCGCGCGGCGGATACGGTCCAAGGTGGCCACCGACGTGCCACCAAACTTCATCACCAGAACAGGCATATGTCCCCCGTTGCAAAACTCCGGCGCGGTGTACGCGCAAGCGCCGCCCTTAGCAAGCCCGCAGGCCGCTGTCGTAACGCAGGGAAATTATGTGTGAACCGCAAGTTGCAAGGTGACGCGGCGGGGTATCCGCCCGCCCAGGGTCGCCTGCGACCCGCCGTCTATGACGTGGTGCGTTTGGCCCGAAACGGCAGCGGCGTCAGCGGGATACCCTCTTCGATCAGGGCGACGGCTTCGTCCAGACGCGCCTCGCCATAGATCGAGCGGTCGGGCGCATCCCCGATGTGGATGGCACGGGCTTCACGCACGAAATCATCGCCCACATATTCCGAGGAGGTTTCGACCTTTTCGCGCAGCGCCTTCAGCGCCTCTTCCAACGCGCTTTGAGGTTTCGATAGTACCGGCACTGCGGCGTCCGGCTTTTGATCACCCTCACCGCGGTTCTCGCGGCGCTCGCCGGTTGTCACACGGGGGGCCATCATGCCCTTGGTCACCTTGGTCGACCCACACAGCGCGCAGGTCAGATGCCCCGCCTGCGCCAGCGCATCAAAGGCGGCGGCAGATTTGAACCAGCTTTCAAACTGGTGGTCCTGATCACATTTCAGCGAAAACTTGATCATCGCGCCCGCAGGCATCCTCTCGTCGTTAAGATATGTTAAAAATGGGGGCGCAAGCCGGTCCCGTCAAGCGGCTCAACTCCGCCCGCGCGGATCGAAGTCGCGGATCATGCGCGCCAGCTCGGGCTCTGACACCATTTTGGCGGCCTTCTTGCGCGACATCCACTTGCGCCGCCGCTGGCCGGCTTCGGGGTATTTATCGGCGGTGATCTTGACCTCTACGGGATAGAGCATGGCCACCACCGGCAACATCTCTCCGTCGTCCATTTCCTTTGTGTAGGAATAGACGCCAAGGCAGCCGCCCGTGACCCGCCCGCGCACGCCCGATTCTTCCCATGCCTCGCGCGCGGCGGCGGCACCGGGGGTTTTGGCATCCATCGGCCAGCCTTTCGGCACAATCCAGCGTTTCGCCCCCCGAGACGTGATCAACAGCACCTGCACCTTGCCTTGGCGCACGCGGTAACACAGCGCGGCGAACTGTGTTCGCACCTCTCCCTTGCGGGCACCTTGCAGTGATATGGGCAGCTGTTTCATGCGGGGCATTCTGTCTCCGGGGTGGTACGGCAACAAAAGCCTACCCGTGCCGTGATGACAAGACCAGTCGCCCTTGCACGCCCCTACGGCATGGCGGATACTGCGGGAATGAAACGTTTCTTGCCGCTCATTTTTGCAGCGCTGCTGCCCACCCTCACGCTGGCAGAGCGGCCTTCGGTGACGGTCTTTGCGGCCGCCAGCCTGCGCGGTGCCCTGGACGAGGTCGCGCGCGGCTATGACGGCGATGTAGCGCTGTCTTTTGGCGGGTCCGGCACGATGGCGCGGCAGATCGATGCGGGTGCCCCTGCCGATGTGGTCTTGCTCGCCGCACCGGTCTGGATGACATGGCTGCGGGATCGCGGCGCGGTCAAATCGGACGCAATAGTTGATCTGCTGGGCGATTCGCTTGTGGTGATCGCCCCCGCCGACAGCGATATCGCCCCGGACCCCGCCGATCTTGCGGGTGCCCTTGGCGATGCGCGGTTAGCGATGGGTCAACGGGACGCGGTGCCCGCCGGTATCTACGCGCGCGAATGGCTTGAGGCGACCGGACAATGGGAAGCGATCGCCCCGCATCTGGCAGAGACGGATAACGTGCGCAGCGCGCTGGCTTTGGTCGCACGGGCAGAGACGCCTTTGGGCGTGGTCTACCGCACCGATGCTTTGGCCGAACCACAGGTCCGCATCCTTTACGATATCCCGCAGGAGACACACAGCCCGATCACCTACCCCGCCGCCGCGCTTACTGACAGCGGCGCGGCCTTCATGGCGCATCTGCAGTCCGACGACGCCCGCGCAGTCTTTGCCCGCCACGGCTTCAAGCCGCTGCCCGAATGACCGCAGACGCCGCCGCCTGGGACGCGCTGCGTCTGTCGCTTTGGGTTGCAGTTTGGGCGACGCTGCTGGCAATCCCGCTGGCGCTTTGGGTGGCGTGGCTGCTGGCGCGGCGGGATTTCTGGGGCAAGGCGCTGCTGAATGCCGCCGTGCATCTGCCGCTGGTTTTGCCGCCTGTGGTCACGGGGTATCTGCTGCTGATGGCATTCGGGCGGAACGCGCCCTTGGGCCGCGCATTGGACACCATCGGATTGCAACTGGCGTTCCACTGGTCCGGCGCGGTGCTGGCGGCGATCATCATGGGCTTCCCCTTGATGGTCCGCGCCATGCGCCTCGCGATAGAGGCGGTGGACCCCAAGCTTGAAGACGCCGCTGCCACGCTCGGTGCCCCCCGCGTGGCGGTTTTCGCCCGTGTCACGCTGCCCCTCATTTTGCCGGGTGTGCTGGCGGGGACCGTGATGGGCTTTGCCAAAGCTATGGGCGAATTTGGTGCCACGATCACCTTTGTCGCCAATATCCCCGGCCAGACGCAAACCCTGCCAAGCGCCATCTGGGCCGCCTTGCAGATACCCGGTGGCGAGGGTCAGGCGGTGTCGATGGTGCTCATGTCTTCGGCCATCGCGGTCAGCGCCGTTCTTCTGTCCGAGCTGCTTGCCCGCCGCGTTGCCAAAAGGATCGCGGGCACATGACGCTTTCCCTGTCCCTGTCGCACCGCTTTGACGGCTTCGCGCTGGACCTCGCGCTTGAAGCCGGGCCGGGCATCACCGCGCTGTTTGGCCGGTCGGGGGCCGGAAAATCCACCGTGATCAACGCCGTTGGTGGCTTGCTCCACCCCGACCGCGGGCGCGTCGTGATCGATGGTGAGGTACTGCTGGACACCGAGGGCGGCATCTATGTCCCCCCGCACAAGCGCCGCCTTGGCACCGTGTTTCAGGACGCGCGGCTGTTTCCGCATCTCAGCGTGGCGCAAAACCTGATGTTCGGTGCCCGCTATGCGCCGCGCGGCAGCAGCGGCCCGTCACAACGCGACGTGGTGGCACTGCTTGGGCTAGAGACATTGCTCGACCGCGCGCCTGCCACGCTATCAGGCGGCCAAAAGCAGCGCGTCGCCTTGGGGCGTGCCTTGCTGAGCCACCCGCGCATGTTGCTGATGGATGAACCGCTCGCCAGTCTGGACGGGCCCCGCAAGCAAGAAATTTTGCCCTTTCTCGAACGGCTGCGCGACGGGCCGCTGGGGCTGCCGATCCTGTATGTCAGCCACGCAGTGGACGAGATCGCGCGACTGGCCGATACGCTGGTACTGATCCAGAACGGACAGGTTCAGGCGCAGGGCCCGCTGTTCGATGTCATGGCCGATCCCGCTGCCGTGCCCCTGCTTGGTGTCCGCGAGGCGGGTGCCGTGATCGAGGCGGATGTCCTTGAGCATGGCAATGACGGGATCACGACCCTGCGGATCAGCGCCGGAGAGCTTGAGCTGCCCGGCGTGCACGCCGATGCCGGTGCCCGCGTACGTCTGCGGGTGCTGGCCCAAGACGTGATCCTGTCCCTGACCCGCCCCGAGGGGCTAAGCTCGGTCAACGTGCTGCCCGTCACGGTCGAGGCGGTTCACCCCGGCGACGGTCCGGGCGCGGCCATTGCCCTGCGTGCGGGGCGTGACCGGTTGCTCAGCCGTGTGACGGCCCGCGCTGTCGCCGAGCTTGGCCTGACACCGGGCATGACCTGCTATGCGATCCTCAAGGCCACCACGGTCGCGCCGGGCAGTATCGGGCGCTAGGCGATCTTGCGCAGCCCGACCTTGGCGCGCAGCCGCTCGACCAGTTCTTCGTGGGGGACATCCGCATCAATCGCCAGCTTGCGTAGCCCGAAATGCACATGGGCCATATCTTCGTAATAGCTGGTATAGGCATAGTTGGTCGCCGCACCGGCCACCGCCCCCAGCACCGGCACCGCCTGCGCGGCCAGCTTTTGCCCCAAGACCAGCGCCAGACGCGGAGCCACTTTGGCAATCACCGCCTGCATGGCGCGCCCGCTTAGCGCGACCCGCGCCGATAGGAATGCCAGATCGGCCCCGTCATCCTCTGACAAGGGCCCCGCGGCGCTGAACACCTGCACGCAATCGAACTGCACATTCTCGGCATGGGCATCAAAGCCGTGTTCCACCGCCACCCCCTGAATAACGCGGAGCAGCAAGGTCGTCGTCACCGGCAGCTCTGCCAGTGCCGTGGGCAGGCCACCTGCGCCGCCCGCCGCCCCCATCGCCGCGCTGACCGCCTGGTTCAGCCAGCTTTTCTGGTCCGGCACCATCGACCGCGTCGACGTCGCTGCCTTCATCGCCTGGCCCAATGCCTTGACGGTGGCGCTTTCGAGATTGCGGCGCACGGGCGAGGGAAGCTTGTCGATCAACCCCTCGGCGCTGCCGCCGATGACGTTCAACACATTGATACCCACGCCGCCCGCGCTTTTGTAGCGCTTGGCGATCTGGTCCAGCCGTGCTTCAACGTCAATGGTGCTGGGTAGGTTGCTTTCAATCTGCATGGGTTGGGGCCTCCGCCTGTTTGGCTAGAATGTGGGCCATCCCGCCGCCGCTTTCAATGTGGCCAAGCGGTGACATCGCCCGCGATGCCTTCCCACGCGCCATCGACCAGCGCGCGCCCCAACACCCGTTCAGGGTTCGTTGGCGGCGGCATCACCACATCGGTCAGCAAGGTAAAGCCGAAGCGGTTATAGTAAGGCGCATCCCCCACCAGCATCACGCGAGACCACCCCAGCGGGGCCGCTTGCGCCAGACTGCCCTCGATCAGCAAGGCACCCAAGCCTTCGCCCTGCCGCGTCGGGTGCACGGCAACGGGGCCCAACAGCAGCGCGGCATGGGCACCGATACAGATCGGCCAATAGCGGATGGCCCCGGCAAGGATACCGCCCGCGTCACGTGCCACATGGTTCAGCCCCGCCACCGGCGGCACCCCGTCGCGCAGGCGATAGGACGACAACGCCTCGCGTCCCGGCGCAAAGCAGGTGTCGTACAACGCTTCGACTTCCCAGTGATCGGCAGCCGTCTCGGGGGTAATATGATACAAGGCGTGGCCCTCTGGACGGTTTTCCTGTGGCGCTGCCTTTATCATGGCGCTAGCCATAGGTGCAAACCATGAGGAGAGTTTGATGTTCTACCGCCCGCAAGACGGCCACCCCCTGCCCCATAACCCGTTCAACGCGATTGTCACCCCACGCCCGATCGGATGGATCTCCACCCGCGATGCAGACGGGAACGACAATCTGGCCCCCTATTCGTTTTTCAACGGGGTCGCCTATACGCCGCCGCAGGTGATGTTTGCCTCTACCGGGACCAAAGCCGATGTGGACGGGACCAAGGACAGCATGGCCAACATCCGCGAAACCGGCGTCTTCTGCGTGAACATTGTCGAATACGCGATGCGCGACGCGATGAACGCCTCCTCTGCGACGCTGCCCCATGGCGCGGATGAATTCGGCCACGCTGGCATCGAAAAAGCGAGCTGCGACCAGATCAACTGCGCCCGTGTGGCGACCGCCCCTGCCAGCCTGGAATGCCGCATGACCCAGATGGTCAAGATCGAGGGAGAGAATAACTTTGTCGTCTTCGGCGAGGTCGTCGGCGTCCATATGCGCGACGATTGCATCAAGGACGGGCGGTTCGACGTGACGACCTACCAACCGCTGTCCCGCTTGGGCTACCGCGATTATGCACGCGTGACCGACCTGTTCGAGATCATCCGCCCCGACGATTGATCCCGCCCCATCCCGAAAAGCAAAAAGCCCCCGATGCGGACTGCATCGGGGGCTTTTCGTTTCAGTCGGTCGGGCGGTTTAGTGACCGCCAAGAATGCCGGTACGGACCTGATAGTTCGCCGCGATCTCGTAGTCGGGATCATCGTCGCTATCGATCATCAGATGCCCGGCCTTCTTCAGCAAACGGTGACAATCGCGGCTGAGGTGGCGCAGCTGGATGCGCTTGCCCGCGCCTTCGTATTTCGCGGCAATCGTCTCGATCGCTTGCAGGGCGGATTGGTCCACAACGCGGCTGTCCTCGAAATCGACGATCACCTCGCTGGGGTCGGCCTTGACGTTAAAGAGCTCGGCGAAACCTTCGGACGACCCAAAGAACAGCGGCCCCTGAATCTGATAGACCTTGGCCCCTTCAGGTGTGGTGTATGTCTTGGCGTGGATGCGACGCGCATTGTTCCACGCATAGGCCAGCGCCGACACGATCACACCGACGACCACCGCGACCGCAAGGTCTTCGTAGACGGTGACGACGGTGACCAGCAGGATCACGAAGGCATCGGTCAGTGGCACTTTGCGCAGGATCCCAAAGGAGTTCCACGCGAAGGTGCCGATCACGACCATGAACATCACCCCGACCAGTGCTGCCAGCGGGATCTGTTCGATCAGTGGCGCGCCGACCAGAATGAACAGCAGCAAAAAGACCGCAGCCGCAATCCCCGCAACCCGCGTGCGCCCGCCGGATTTCACGTTGATCATGGACTGACCGATCATGGCGCAACCGCCCATACCGCCGAAGAAGCCGGTCACGGTATTGGCCACGCCCTGCGCGATACATTCCTGGCTGGCCCCGCCGCGGGTGTTGGTCAGGTCGCTGACAAGGTTCAACGTCAGCAGCGATTCAATCAGGCCGATGGCCGCAAGGATCACCGCATAGGGCAGGATGATATACAGCGTCTCGAGCGTGAAGGGTGCCAAGGCGGTGCCGTACAGGCCGACACCTTCGCCAAACGGCATGTGGAACGTCGGAAAGCCGCCCTCGATCGAGGCCAGATCGCCGACCCGTGGCACATCCATGCCCGTCGCGATCACCAGAATGGCGATGATGCCGATGCCTGCCAGCGGTGCGGGGATCAGCTTGGTGATGCGCGGCATGACCCAGATGATCGCCATCGTCGCGGCGACAAGCGCCAGCATCAGATACAACGGCCCACCCGACAGCCATTCGCCACCCGACATGCCGTGACCTGTATCAACCATCGTGCCCGGTACTTTGAACTGGCCCATCTGGGCAAGGAAGATCACGATGGCCAGACCGTTCACAAACCCCAGCATAACAGGGTGCGGCACCAGCCGCATGAACTTGCCCCATTGCATGACACCCGCGAAAATCTGGATCAGCCCCATCAGCACGACCGTGGCGAACAGATATTCCACACCGTGCTGCGCGACCAATGCGACCATCACAACCGCCAAAGCCCCTGTCGCCCCCGAGATCATCCCCGGACGCCCGCCGATCAACGCGGTGATCAACCCCACCAGGAAGGCCGCATAGAGGCCCACCAACGGGTGGACCCCCGCGACAAAGGCAAAGGCAACCGCTTCGGGCACAAGGGCCAGGGCGACGGTCAGCCCCGACAGCAATTCGATGCGCAGCCGCGACGGAGAGAACCCCTCTCCCGGCATCCATCTCAGGTCGGTCACATCAAGATTTTTGGTAAAACTACGGAACGTGGTACGCGCCATCGGGCATCCTTCGGGTCAAATCGCATCAATAAGTCGGAAAGGTCTTTGCGGCCTCCTAGCTGAAACGTGAACAAAATGGAAGGCACGCGACAGCGCGGGCCGGATTTGAGGCTTTCCCTATGGGCCAAGCTTGATACTCTGCCCGCAACTCAATCCAAGGGCGACTTCATGACTCAGACGAAAATTGCCGTGATCGGCGGCTCCGGCATCTATGACATCAACGGGCTGGAGGGGGCCGAATGGCTTACCGTGGAAAGCCCCTGGGGCCCGCCCTCCGATGCGATCCTGACCGGGACGCTCGACGGGGTAGAGATGGCCTTTCTGCCGCGCCACGGACGCGGACATGTGCATGCGCCCTCTACCGTTCCCTACCGCGCCAATATCGATGCGCTGAAACGGCTCGGCTGCACGGATGTGATCAGCGTCTCGGCTTGCGGGTCGTTCCGCGATGAAATGGCACCGGGGGATTTTGTGATCGTGGACCAGTTCATCGACCGCACCATCGCACGGGAGAAATCTTTCTTCGGCACCGGCTGCGTGGCCCATGTCAGCGTGGCGCACCCCACCTGCCCGCGGTTGGGCGATGCCTGCGAAACCGCTGCGCGCGACGCGGGCATCAACGTGCACCGCGGCGGCACCTACCTTGCGATGGAGGGGCCGCAGTTCAGCACATTGGCGGAATCCAAGATGTACCGCGAAAGCTGGGGGGCGGATGTGATCGGCATGACCAATATGCCCGAAGCGAAATTGGCCCGCGAGGCAGAGCTTTGCTATGCCTCGGTCGCGATGATCACGGATTACGACAGCTGGCATCCGGACCACGGCGAGGTCGATGTGACCAAGATCATCGAGACGTTGATGGGCAATGCCGACAAGGGCCGTCAACTGGTCGCGCGCCTGCCCAAACTGCTAGGAGCCGACCGCGCCCCCTGCCCGCATGGCTGCGACCGCGCGTTGGAATATGCGATCATGACCCAGCCAGAAATGCGCGACGCGGCACTGGTGGCCAAGCTGGATGCCGTCGCGGGTCGCGTGCTTTAGGCCACGCTGCAAACGCTGTCGCAGCGCCCGTGGCGGGTGCTGTGGCAGGTGAGTTTATTTGGCAAAATGAAGCGGGGCCTTGCGGCTTTGACGTGATGTCCCGCGGGGCCGCGCTGTGGAAGATGCTTGCTGACAGGGGGCGGGTCGCTTAACGCTGTGGCGCGGTTGTTGCGCTGGTGTGGCGACCGACCAAAGCCCAACGACCGGAGCACTGCATGAAACAGGTTCAAGATTACATCCGTACCATTGTCGATTTCCCCCACGAAGGGATCATGTTTCGCGATGTGACCACGCTTTTCGCCGACCCGCGCGGGTTCCGTATGGCCATCGACCAGATGCTGCACCCCTATGCCGGCATCGACATCGACAAGGTCGTCGGTCTTGAGGCGCGCGGCTTTATTCTGGGTGGCGCGATCGCGCATCAACTGTCCGTCGGCTTTGTGCCTATTCGCAAGAAGGGCAAGCTGCCTGGTCGCACCATCTCTCAGGATTACAAGCTGGAATACGGCGAGGCGATTGTGGAGCTGCACGACGACGCGATCAAACCCGGTGAGAAGGTGTTGGTTGTCGACGATCTACTGGCCACCGGTGGCACCGCCGAGGCGGGGATCAAGCTGATCCAGCGTTTGGGCGGCGAGATCGTTTCCTGCGCCTTTATCATCGACCTGCCGGAACTTGGCGGGCGCAAGCGGCTGGAAGCGATGGGGATGGAGGTCAACGCGCTTTGTGCCTTTGAAGGCGCGTAAACCGCGTTGCCGAGACTTTATTCCGGCGCGGGGAACATCGCGCCGGGGTTCATGATCCCGTTCGGATCTAGCGCCGCCTTGATCGCGCGCAACGCAGAGAGCTTCGCCGGATCGCTATAGCGTTCGAGGTCTTTGACCTTGAGCCGCCCGATCCCGTGCTCCGCACTGACAGAGCCGCCGAGCTCGTGCACCAGATCATGGATCGCCGTCTTGATGGGCAAGCGATCCTCCAGATGATCCTCGCGGTTTCGGCCCTGCACCGGGAAAACGTTGTAGTGCAGGTTGCCGTCGCCCACATGGCCGAAACAATTGATCCTGAAATCGCCCAGCGCGCCGATCTTTTCCCCCGCGCGGATGATAAATTCGGGCAGCGCGCCCAAGGGGACCGAGATATCGTGGCTGGAGATCGACCCGATCTGGCGGTTGGCGTGGGGCATCATCTCGCGGACGGCCCAGAAATCTTCGGACTGCTGCTGGCTTTGCGCGATCAGCCCGTCTGTCACCAGATCCCCCTCGAAGGCGGCGGCAAACAGCGTCTCGAGCGCCGCCATCGGGTCCAGATCACCGCTGAGGCCCAATTCGATCAGCACGCTCCATTCCGGCGGGGTGTCGAAGGGCTGGCGGAGTTCGGGCATCTTTTCGGTGAGGAAATCCAGCCCGACGCCGTTCATGATCTCGAACGCGCTGATCATCTCGCCCAACTGACTGCGCGCGAGCGACAGCAACTTCAGTGCCGCCGCCGGAGAGTTCACGACCAGCAGCGCGGTCCCCGTCTTGGCGGGCCGCGGGAAGAGTTTGAGCGCCGCGGCGGTGATGACGCCAAGCGTGCCCTCGGCACCGACCAGCAGGTGACGCAGATCGTAGCCGGTGTTGTTCTTGCGCAGCCGTGTCAGGCCGTTCCAGATCTGGCCATCGGGCAGCACGGCCTCTAGCCCCAGACAGAGATCGCGGGCGTTGCCGTAGCGCAGCACGCCGGTGCCACCCGCATTTGTCGCCAGATTACCCCCAATGCGGGCAGAGCCCTGAGCCGCGAGGGTCAGGGGAAACAGGCGCTCCGCCGCCTCGGCGGCGTCTTGCACGTCAGACAGGATCATCCCCGCTTCGGCTACCAGCACGTTCTCATCGGGGTAGACTGCGCGAAGTTTGTTCATGCGTTCCAGCGACAGGATCAGCGGGGCGGGACCAGAGTCTGCCACCTGGCCGCCCACAAGTCCGGTACCACCGCCATAGGGGATCACGCCGACCCGTGCTGCATTGGCATGGCGGATCAGTATCGCGACCTCTTCGACCGTGCGTGGCAGGGCCAGCACGGCCGATTTTCCGGCATACAGCCCGCGGGGCTCTTCCAGATAGCGGGGTTCGACCGCGCGGAAGACGTCGGGCGACAGATCGGCACGCAGCGCGGCCTCGAATGCGGGATCGGCGGGGTTCAATGTCATGGCCTATTGATCGCGCCAAGCGGGGCGGGATGCAAGCGGCTTTGGTCCTCGCTAGTGCAGGATCGGCGGCTTTGACGGGTCAGAGCCGGGGGCCTCCATCCGCGGGGTTTTTTCCAGCGGGTCCATCTGGGGCAGATCAAAACGCAGCCCGACTTTCGACAGTTTTTCAACCGTCGGATCAGAGGGCGCGAAGAAGCCCACATCCATCGCCCCCGCATCGATACCCGAGAATGTCAGCGCCTCGGAGGCGGCACGAACCAGCGCGTCTTGCGCGCGGGGGATGGCCCCGACAAAGCCCAGCAGATGCCCGCGCCCGCCGCCGGTATATTCAACCCCGACCAGCCACGCCCCAGCCGCCATGCCTGTGGCGGTCGCCAGCTTGGCATCAATCGCGGCAATCAGCGTTTCGGGCAGGCCCTTGGGCGGCAGAACACGGTCGATGCGCGCCTCGACCTCTCCGGCTTCATGGGCGAGTGTGTCGCGCAGCCAAGCCACGGCGCTGTCGGGCAGCAGGATCGCCGAAGGGGCGACATCCAGGTTCACCGCCATGCCAAGCGGTTGGCCATCCAGCATCCCCGCGATCGCGCGCCCGGACAGCGCCACATAGGGCGCGGGCTGCCCGACATAGGCCGCAAGCCGTTCGATCCGGTCGAAGACCAGCACATAGGCGTCCTCGAGCAGGACAGGGCTGACCTGATCGGCGTCCGGTTCGTCTTCGAGCAGCAGGAAAAGTTCCACATCGGCCATGCGTTCATAGAACCGCAGGCGGGCAGCGTCATCGCTTTCATCGGCCATCATGGCGGCATGGGCGATGTCCAGGGGCGTCGCTTCAGTCATCCAGTACATTCCTTACAGCAGCGCGGAGCCGGGGAAGCACGTCCTCCTCGAACCACGGATTTTTCTTGAGCCAACCGGTATTGCGCCACGAGGGATGAGGCAAGGCAAAGACGCCCTTGGGGTGGTTTTGCCAATCGGCGACGGCGCGGGTGACTGTGGTGAACCCGGGCAGGTGATAGCGCATGGCATAGGCCCCGATCAACACGGTCAGCCGGACATCGGGCACGGTATCCAGCGCCCGGGCCCGCCATGTTTTCGCACAGATCGGCGGCGGCGGCAGATCGCTGCCCTTGGCGTCATAGCCTGGAAAGCAGAAGGCCATGGGGATGATCGCCACGCGGCTGCGGTCATAAAAGGTCGTCTCGTCCACGCCCAGCCAGTCGCGCAGCCGTTTGCCAGAGGCATCCCAGAAGGGGGTGTTCGCCTCGTGCACTTTCAACCCCGGCGCCTGCGAGGCGATCAGCAGCCGCGCGCCCGGTTGGAACCAGACCACCGGATTGGGCCGGTGCCCCGTCGCCGTTGCCGCAAAGCGGTCGGCGCAGAGGGTGCATTGGCTGAGTTCGGGGCGGATGTCGGTCATGGGGGTAGACCTAAGCGGTGGCGCGCCGGTTTCAAAGGGGGCGGTGACGCGGTGGTGCCCAGCACTCATTTCGAGACATTTCGAAATGAACTTGACGCGACCAATCATTTCTATATTTCTAAAAAAATGAAAATGAATCCCGCCTCCCCCCTTGATCTCGCCCTGGCCGCTGCGCGCTTTGCCGCGCTCGGGTCAGAGCAACGGTTGCAAGTTCTCCGTTTGCTGGTGCGCGCAGGCCCTGACGGGTTGACCATCGGCACGCTGGGTGATCGCGCGGGCATCACCGGGTCGACGCTGACCCATCATCTGAAACTGCTTGTGGCCGCAGGGCTGGTGCGCCAGCAGCGGCAGGGGCGCAGCACCATCTGCGCGGCGGTATCCCATGACGCGGTACAGGATCTATCCGAGTTCCTGATGACAGAGTGTTGCGCCGACGCCGTGGTCCCCTGCCCCGATCATCCCCACGGTTAACACCACAGATAGCGAAAGCCCCCCATGTCACACGGTCACCACCATCACGTCGATCCCGACAGCGGCGACGGCAAGATTGCCCTCGCGGTGGCGATCAACCTCGGCCTCACGGTCGCGCAGGTCATCGGCGGGATCGTCGCGGGCAGCCTGTCGCTGATCGCCGATGCGCTGCATAACTTCAGCGACGCCATCGCGCTGATCATCGCCTTTGCCGCGCGCAAGATCGCCCGCCGTCCAGCCAATGCAGATATGACCTTTGGCTACGGCCGGATCGAGGCGGTCGCGGCGCTGATCAACTATACCACGTTGATCGTGATCGGCCTGTATCTGGTCTATGAGGCCGCGATGCGCTTTGCCAATCCCGAACCCGTGGCGGGCTGGATCGTGGTGATCGTCGCTGGCATCGCCTTGCTGGTGGATCTGGGCACCGCCGCGTTGACCTTTCGCGCATCGAAATCCAGCGTGAACATCCGCGCGGCCTTTTTGCACAATGTGGCCGATGCCTTGGGGTCGGTTGCCGTGATCGTGGCAGGGACGCTGATGATCCTGTTCGGCTGGGCTTGGGTGGACCCATTGGCCACGCTGCTGATTGCCGGATACATCCTTTGGCAATCCGCGACCGAACTGCCGCAGGTGGCGCGGATCTTGATGCTTGCCTCGCCTGATGCGCTGCGCACCGAAGACGTGATCGCGGCACTGCGCGACCAGCCCGGTGTTACAGATGTCCATCATGTGCACCTGTGGCTGATGGAGGAACACGGCGCTGCCTTTGACGCCCATATCGTCGCCGAACAAGGCACCGACCCAAGCGCCCTGCGCCAAGCCTTGAAATCCTATCTGAAGTCCGAGTTCGATCTGAACCACGTCACGCTAGAGCTTGAGACCCAGGATGCCCATTGCCACGATGCCAAGGTGATCGGTCACTAACACCCGCACCCCTCGACCTTTCGTATAGCGCGCCCTGCAAACCATCGCCGATGGCACTGCCTTCGGGCGCGTGGGTCGTTTTGGCTCCTTGTAAATTCGGCCCCAACTACGACATAATATAGTCAAAATAGAGGGCTAGACACCGCCCAAGGCTCGGGAAACAGGGCGCGACATACCCGCAACAGCACCAATCGGAGCAGGCATGCTGGAATTCGACAACGTCTCCAAGTCCTTTTGGACTGGCACGCAACACAAGGTCATTCTCGACCATGTGTCATTTCGTGTGGATTTGGGTCATTCCCTTGGCATCCTCGCCCCGAACGGCACCGGCAAGACGACTCTTATCAATATGATGGCGGGGCTGGAAAAGCCGGACGAAGGCGAGATCCGGCGCGGCTGCAACATCAGCTTCCCGCTGGGGTTCATGGGCGGTGTCGTCAACAAGGTTTCCGCGGTAGAGAATGCCCGCTATATTGCCCGTCTCTATGGGCTGGACCCTGACTACGTCGAAAGCTTTTGTCGCTGGCTGTGTGGGTTGGGGGAATATTTTGACCAGCCCGTCGGGACATATTCGGCCGGGATGAAATCACGGTTTTCGTTTTCACTGCTGCTTGCGCTTGATTTCGACATCTATTTGATCGACGAAGGCATGCCGAGCACCACAGATGTGGAGTTCAACCGCAAGGCGGGCGAAATTCTGCAAGAACGGCTGCGCACGACGACGATCATCATCGTTTCGCACCAAGCCGAGACGTTGGAACAATTCGCGCGGTCCGCTGCTGTCTTGCTTGGCGGAAAGCTACATATCTTCGACACCTTGGAAGAGGCCAAACAGCTTTATGACTACGAAACCCAAGGCTAGAAAATTCCGCATCAAACGTGCGACCCCTGCTGCGGCCCCAAAAGGAACCGACGCGGTCGAACGTGATGCCCCCGCGGCAGCCCCGCCAAAGCCGCAGGCCCCCGACGCGCCACGCGCTGCGGCTGCATCGCGCGGCGAAGCACCGAAAGCTGCAGCGCCCAGCCAAGCTGCCGCAGCCTCCGCTGCGCGCCCGACCCCGCCCACCGACGCCCGCAGCGGCGAGGTGTCATCAGCGACCGAAGTCAGCGGAGAGCAGGACATCGACGCGATCCGCCGCGAAGGGCTGACCGGCCGCCAGTTGC
>Ga0114906_1000198_pt1 | contig 35817 bp, 46 predicted proteins | sample MalvirDeepMed_M9_FD_89687 | JGI IMG/M metagenome (GOLD analysis project Ga0114906, IMG submission 89687) | Marine viral communities from the Global Malaspina Expedition - Malaspina viral metaG DeepMed_M9 | ecosystem: Environmental > Aquatic > Marine > Oceanic | place: Mediterranean Sea...
CAATAAAGCTAGAACTGCCGCAGTCGAAAACTTTAATGCAGACCTCTCCGGTGGAATAAAGGGTTCTGATTTGGTTTATGCTCAATTAGCGGTGGTCTTAGGTTCTGTTGGAACAGGCTTGGCCGGAGGAAAGAATCCCGCGCTGGAAGCCTTTAACAGACTTATCGATAGAGATGTAGAGCGCCAGTATAAGGAGCAAGAAGCACGGCTTAAGAATATGGACTTAACCAACGAGCAAACTCAAAACATGCTCTCACTGGCAAGAGCCGATAGGCAGAATGAAATAGCTGGACAGTTAAAAGTAATAGCGCAAACCACAACAGATCTAGGTCAGAAAGCTAGGATAGAAGAGGTGTCTAAGCAATTAGAACTAAACTCAATATCGGCACAAAGGCAAACGTATGATAATACGGCCCAACTAAGGGCTAAACAGTTCGAGGCAGAGCTTCTGGGCCTCACAGGAAAAGCCGCGCCCAAATCTTCAGCGGAACTTCAAAAGGCAAAAAGGGACACCGACAAAATGAGGTATGCCGTTCGGGAGCTGAAAAACTCTTTTAAGGAAATGTCTAAAGAGGCTAGTTTCGGAGATAAACTAATGGGCTATTTTGGAAAAGAGACCGGGTTTATGCGTGATGTAATAAGGGCCACGCATTTAATGCCCAAAGAAGTTGCTACCTATCTCAATAAAAGAACCAATACACTGGCTCAGGTTGTTAAGGCTCTTCAGGGTTCTCGTCCTTCTGATTTTGATTGGAGAAAGCTAGAGGTTCTTTTCCCCGGAGTCTTGGATAGTGAGGAGTTGGCGATGGCCGACTTTGAAGCTGTAGAGGCTATGGTGGACGCTAATGCAAGAGCGCTGATGGGAGACGAGGCGGCGGCTGCACAGATTGACGCACTGAGTGCGGCTCTAGCGGAGACCTATGGGGCGCAGTTTGCCAGATTTACCGTTGACGATAAGGGTAGGGTGACAGAGAACAAGGTGATGACTCCCAAAGAGAGGGCCGCTTTTTATAGTGAGGTGGAGGCTGCTGGTGCTGGTGGAAAGGACTTTTCCTCGCTAGTCAAGCAGCACATTTCCAAGGGTGCGGGTACCGCACCTTCGGCTCTGAGTGAGGGTGAACTGCTGCAATCCTTGGGTTCACAAAGGTATAATCCCTAGTGGCTGTTAATCTCCTAAACGTAGCCAGCGGCTCGATCGAGACAGTCGAGGATGCGGTGGTGCGCGATCTGGTTCTTGCCGGAACTCATCAAGCTTTAGGAGACAGTATAGGGGTGATGACAGAAGGCGGGGAGTCCTATGATGTTCCCGTTGCAAAGTTCAGAGAAGCCCTGTCTATTCCGGGGGTAACTTATGACTCTCCAGAAATGCGAAAGCAGCGGGAGTTCGTTACGAGCGGAAGCGGTAACCTAGCAGCGATAGCTGCTGGTGCAGCGAGAGGACTCTCCTTCAGTGTCTCCGACTATATGCTTACGCTGGCTGGAGGAAAGGAGTCGGCAAAAGCCCTTCAGGAAGAAAGCCCTTGGCTATCGATGCTGGGCGAAGCGGGTGTAATTGCTGCCGCAATTTATTTTGGTGGCCCGATTGGTGCAGTAAGCAAAGCTGGGCAGGTTGTTAAGTTGGTGGGAACTGCTGGCCGCACTCTTATGCCCGCAACCAAAACGATGAAGGCTGCACGGGCGATCGGCTTTGCTCCGCGAATGGCGGCTGAAACAGGTGCGCGGGTTGGACGTTGGACGCAGAAGATGATGCACCCAATCGTCAAGGATAGCAAGGTTAGGACGTTTCTAGGGAATCGCGTTTCACAGGGGGTGGCAACAGCGATAGAGGCATCCCCTTATGCAGTCGGCGCGGTTACCTTTGGACAGTCCCTAGAAGACGATCCTTTGACGATGGAACAAGCTGCGTCTGCGGTGGGTACGACAATGGCTCTGGGTGGGGTTCTGGGTGCAGCAATAGGAAGCGGAACCCTGAAGTCTATGAGGCAGCGTGAGCTTCCCGGCCAAATGGGTAGCCTAACGATAGGAGATAAGATCTTAAAGGTTGCTCCCTTTTTATCTCCTAAAGTAGCTGCGATGAAATCGGCCTTAGACCTTACGGAGGCACAGGGAAAACAGCTAGAGGAAAAGATAGGCCGATTAATGGCCGCTGAAGCTGCGGAGGGAACCGCACTCAAAGCCGGGGAGTTAACCACGCAACAAGCCTATGAACGAATAGGCGAGATAATGATGGATGATAATTTCTGGGCTGAAGTCCAAAGGCATTTTGCTGGTTCCCGGCTAAAGCCTGTCAGCACTCCCATTCAAGGATTTGGGACTAAACTTCGATTTAAGACCCAACAAGAATTTGCCGATGCGTTTGCCGATGCTCAAGTTTACTTGCTGGACAAGATGGATGGCTACATGAAGGCGGCAGATACTCAGGACGCAGTGGTGAAGGAGATGGGTAGAATCGAGGCAGAGAAGCTGGCCCAGTATCAGCAATACGAAGAAGTGCTTGGTGCCTATAATCAGAGGATGAGAGACCTTGGAGATGAAGAGGGAATCCTAACAGTCGCGCAGCTTCAGCACGTTCATGAGCTTAAGTCTGCTCAAGCGATGAAAGCGGCAATGGATAAACGGGCTAAGTCTTTAAGGGAATTGCTTGGGCGCAAAGGAGAGGACATCTACCGGGGAGACGGCGCAGCACACTTGGCCGAATCTTTTGATGCCTTACGCGAAGCTAACTTAAGCGCGTCAGAGTGGGAGACGATGGGCCTTATACTTAAGCCGGATGGAACGATAGAGCGGCGAATGCTCGATGGGGTTTCCACTCAAGAAATAAAGAGTGGTGCAGATCTAATCGCTCAATTGGGCGAAGAAGGGAGGGAAATAATCCCATTAGAAAAGAGCATCATTGCAGCTCAAAAGGCTTATCAAAAACAAGAGAAAGCTTTTCTCAACTCCGAAAAGAAACTCTTAGCCAAAGTCAAAGGCGAAGATACCGCAGTAGCCAATCAAATTAAAAACACATTGCGCGAAGAGATAGGCACTCCCCAGTCTCCAAGTTCTCAATTTGTGAGAACCCCAATGAGTTTGGTTGATGAGGCTAATTACGTAGACAAGCTTATTCTAGACATGCGCCAGTCTATGCTAGATGGAGCAGTGGTCAAGGTTCCCATTAATGATCCAGAGCAATGGAAGTATGTTGTTAGGGGGGTGGAATATACCCTTGAAGAGCTTGGCCCTATGATAAAGCAAGCGGAGCTAGATTCTAAGTTTATTCGTAACGCTATTGCGAAGGCAAAAAATAAAGCGATGTACGGAGAGGGTGGAGTAGGAGGGTATCAGGAGCTGCTTCTTAAGAACGGCATGAAGGTTCCTGCGGAGCTTCCTCAAGTTCCAGAGGCTTACATTAATTTCGCTTCCTTCGGAAAGCCTGAACATTTAAAACTGTTCCGTCACCAGCGTTCGGCGGTCAGTCCTGCGGCGATTATGCGGAAGCGACTCGCCACGGTAGACACTTCGATAGCCAGTGAGCAGCAGCAAGCCATTGGGATCTTGAGAGAGATGGGGCGCACCGACAAGGCACGGCTGGCAGAGATTAAAATGATACTCAAGAATGAAGCACCTCCAGTGTTTCAGGCTGAACTCCCTGTCCCTGCGTGGAATATTGATTATCGGAAGATAGCTGGGCAGATGAGAAAAACAGCCCAAGAGCTAAAGAAGAAAGGCTTAACTCAAGAGAGTGAGCGAGAAGCCTATGAGACCTTGATAACTCAGGCCGATAGAATGGACGGCTTACAGGTCTCAGGGTTCCGGGAGGCCAACAACCTTAAGCAGACAATCGCTAAGAATATAAACTGGGGAAAGAAATGGGAAGCTGGGGCTGCTGGTGAAATGAGGAAGTTACGCCAATTGGTTAGGCAAGAGATCGATGATAAGCTGGCAGCAGTCTTTGTGCGAAATCATCCAGACTATGTTCCGGGGATGGACGCGGCGGCAATATCACGGGTGAGGCAAGAAGCGTTGGCTCATGTTGCGGAGTGGAATACGGCCAACAAGATGTATGGCGTAATGGTAGACATGACTACATTCGCCAAGGACAAAATGAGAAAGAAGGTGGGTACTCGTATCCAGCTTAGGAACCCTTGGATATGGGGAACTCTGATAGGGATGGGAACGGGACACATTAGTCCTCATGCACTGGCCTACCTCACCGGGGGTCTAGGCATCCATTTCATGAATGCGTACGGGGAACAGGCCATTGCCCAGATGATGAAATCACGAACAATGCGTAACGGGTTTAGGCGAACGGCCGCATCTACAGAGCGGTCTATGGATGACGCGATTGATTCTTTATTTTCTAAGAAAGACTTGTTCTTTAAGACGGCTCGTTATCACGCTTATCTTGCTGGGGTTGACGCGATCGTTCCTGAAGGGAAAGAAGAGTAATGGCTAAGTTCAACGAATTAACTGAGCAGTTCAGGAAGCGCAGAGACGAGATTAATCTTGCGCTCGATAATCCTGAGCTGGCTGGTGAGGCCATCGATGCAGAGGTCACTCCCCTAAACGAGTCTTCTCCTACCTTCGCGGCCAAGCTGGTGGAGAGATCGGTCAACACGACAATGTACCTGAAGCAAATCATGCCTACTACCTTTGAAAAGAAAGGGCCATTCTCCAGAGAGATCTTGCCACCAGAAACCCAAATGGCTGAGTGGAACAGGAACTATGATGTGGCCTATGACCCTAGAGAGTACTTTGAAGCAGTCGAGCGTGGAGATGTGACCAGAGGCATGACCGCTGCATTCAATGCGGTATGGCCTGAATTGTCTGTGGATTTTCGTACTAAGTTCCTAGAGCGTCTTGGAGATGAAGAGAATCTTGATATGCCCTTCAATGCTAAGGTAAATTTAGCTATGGCGCTTGGAATAGATACAGATCCGGTTTTAGATCCCAGCTTTGTTCTGCCTTTGCAGCAGGTCATTGCCGGGGAACCCTTGGCCGATGAGGCCCAGAAAGATGAGGGTGCGGTTAAGCCCACTATGACCGGGATGAAACAATTAAAGGGCATTCCTGAAAGGGAGATGACAGGCCCACAACGAGTAAATCAATATGTTAAGCCTTGGAAATAGGCAGAGTATAAGGAGAAAACAATGGCAGAAAATATAACCAACTCGCCCACACTGTCGCTCCCCTATAAGGGTGCAGACTATAGGGCACAAAGCATCGTTGATGTTCTGGCTCCAGTAGGGATTCAAGCATCAGCTACATCCAATACTTTTTCGATAAGAGGGAAAGACCGTATAACGGTTCTGGCCACTTATGATCACAACGCGAGTCCCTGTACCGCAGTGAACGTTACGCTGGAGCTATGCGTGGATGATGGAGATACTTTCTTCTTCAAACAAAACGATGATCACCCCGGCCCAACTCCGGTACACACCCTCGCCACCGCAGTCTACACGCATGCCGTTGGAGCGGATTCAAACTTTGCGTTTGATATTCCCGTAAACGCTAGGTGGGCAAGACTCCACGCTATTGGCACTGGCGCTGATGATAGCGAGACTCTTGGTCTTAGTGTATGCATCGCTGTTGACGGGGGAATAGGTAGGTAATGATATGCCTGATTGGTTTATATCGTGGGGGAAGATCGTGGCCATTGCAGCCACGACTGCCTCCTTTATGGCGGTGGCTTCACCTTGCAGCACCGGATACAAGTTTGTGGAGAAGTCGCCTCATGCCGGAGTTCACCAAGAACTAGACAGCCGTCTAAGGTCTATGGAAGTAAGACAGGCAGATATACATGATGATGTTAAACTAATACTAGATCACATTTTAAGGAGTGAATAATGGCAAAGAAAAAGGTGAAGAAGAAGACGAGGGCAGGGAAGAGCAATGTGGGGAAGTATCCCCAAATAGCAAAGACCCGCACTGCACATAAATTAGCCCAAAAAATATCCCGGACTTCTTCTGAGGTTCCAGAAGGGTGGTACGTTTCCCCTGTTACGGGTAGGGCGTGGGTTAAGGCCGACTATCCAGATCGAACTAAGAAGGATATTGAAAAGTCCAAGAGCCTGAGAACCATAGTCACCTCCAGAGGCGAGAAGGCAAACGCCAAGCTCAAGCCCAAGAGAAGACCAGTTACCCAAAGGAGAAAATAATGCCAATGGTAATAAATAAATCAGGAACCACAGAGTTCCCCTATACGGCTAAGGGCGTAAAGGACGCACAAGCGTTAGCACAGAAAACAGGTGGGCGTGTTGTTCACCATCAAGATGATCCTAGAAAGGAATTAAAAAATGAAAATGAAAGTACCTAGAGCGCCTACTTCTACAGTGGCACCTTTCCCCAAGCTTAAGGGGAATCCATCACATAAAAAGGTTTATGACGATGCTGGCTTTGGAGCCAAAGGCATGACCTTGAAAGAAGAGTTAACCCAGTTAGACGCAACCCCAGAGGGTCGCAGGACTGACAGTAATAAGGGAGAATAAAATGGCACAGGCAAGATCTACAGCCAAGGGCAAGAAACTATCTAAGGAATATATTAAGAAGGCGCGGCAACGCAAAGGTGGTTCAAATGTGGGGGAATACTCTGCGAGTGATACCTTCGCTGGCCCTTCTGGTGGTGCGCCCAAAGGCAGCTACCCGCTCACTATGAACGGAAAGCCTAGCAAGAAGCGCATCGAGTCGGCCATTATGCTGGCTCATAATGCACCCAATCCGGGCGGCATTAAGAAGAAGGCCAGAGCCTATGCAAAGCGTCACGGCATAGTGATCGGATAAATATATGAAAGACGGAAAAAGTACTTCTGAACATAAGCTGGCGAAAGTAGCCATCATTACAAGTCTGGTTCTGCCAATTTTGGCGGCAATCGTCGAAGTGGTGCAAAATAGTGGGTATGTCGAAAGTCCTCTCACGCTTGCTATACTGGGGGTCGCAGGAACTTGTCTCGCTTCTCTTGGCTATGGTGCATCGCGCACAAAGCTTAAGGCACAACAGCTTGCGGTTGATGCACAGGCACTCACTGTCCTGCACGAAGGAACCAAGAAGACAAAAAAGTCCTGAGTCAGATCGTGGCTGCGCTGGATGAGGCGAAGGCGCTTCCTAAAAAACGTGGCCGAGTGGATCTACTCTTGGATTACCGCCATATTCACCTATTGGTCGGTGCCCGGTACATACACCGGATTACACAGAATCTATCCGCTACCGCAGAGGCGTGGGCCTCCGATAAGGAGTATGCCGCCAGCGGAGGAATCCGATGGGATTTTTGACGGGTCACCCCTACCTGTGGTTATTTTACCTGACGGGGAGCAGATGGATCTGTATGACTTACACGTTGTCAATCAAATTCGTTCCGCAAATGACGGGCGCTATAAGGCCCTATTGCGCCCGGAAAAGATTGTAGTCCATCGAGTAGGCCCAGAGTTAGATTGCAGACTTAATGATTGCCATTATTGCCAGACAGAACATGCACATACAGATAAAAGTCATTCCTTTGCCCTCCACGTTTGCCGATGGTTTCAAACACATCCCCGGATCGGCCTGACCGGAGGCGCGAACCCGTACCACCTCATTATCGACTTTGACAAGACTGAACAGTCACTTTGTTTAGATGAATGTGGTGCCCACGCACGTAGGTGGAACTCCAAGAGCATAGCCATAGCTCTGCGCGGAGACTTCAATTATAGGCACCCGACACCCTACCAAAAAAGCGCCCTCTACCAGCTCTGCTGTCTGCTCAGTCTGTATCTGGGAACCATAGATATCTGGGGTCACACTGAATTACCTAGCGCCACCAAAGACCCGATGAAGCGTTGTCCCGGAGGATACCTGAGAATGGAACAATTCAGAGAAGCAGTAAGGGATAAATTGCGAGGTAAAATGAGAACCTACACCAAAGAAGAAATAAAAGAGATGCTTACATCTTGTGGTGTCTCAGTGGACGGTGTATAACGGAGTTGACGAACTTATGTTTGTTACCTCTGGCTGCTTGGGGATTTTTACTCTCATCCAGTTTTACCCCAAGCGGCCAAAATTCTTTTATATTCCGTAATACCCGGCATCTTAATCCGAAATGCGCGTCAAAGTTAGCATATTGCTGCACAGGTGCGCAGCAACGGCGGTTGATGCGCAGAAACAGTGCTTTTATGCGCAACAAAATTTTCACAAAACGGGTGCCTGTCTTGTGACGACTTGACTAAATGAAGCCACTTGCATTCCGTTTAGTGAAGATCTTCTGTACCCGTTCATGCGGATTCAACCCGTTCTCTTGCGTCGAGCGTAACTGCTGATTGTTCCTCATGTACCCTGTTAACCTTCTCTGCTGTTAAACTTTCTCACCGCTGTTCAAGTCTTGCTCCCCTACCCGGAGGCAGACCAGTCTCTATGATGTTTGGGTTACGCGCCTTGACCAGCTTGTTGAAGTCTATTGGCTGCTCCAGTAACCAGTCGTGGATTCCGTCTATCATCGCCCATTGGGAGTGGAAGAAGCGCATAAAGGTCTCCTCCTCTTTATCCACCTGTGCTTGCCTATCTTCCGGCCTGAAGCGTTCATGTGAGTCTGCTATTGCCTTTCCAACCATAGACTTAAAAAGGGGAACAACCTGTTCCATCATCCACTTCCAATTCTCTTGGCAGAACTTAGGGTTGAATCCCAACACAAACTCTTTGTCTCCCTTCCAAACTCCCTCCTCTACATATTTAGGGTCACTCCACTCCTCATAATATTCTTCTAGTCTCTGGGCTACTGCTTCTTCTAATGTCATTGTTCTTCTCCTTTTATTGTGGGACAAATCCCGGTTTCTTTAGCTTTAATCCATAGGTTTAACATAGGCATGAAGTCATCGAGAAGGAGGGTTGCGGTGGGGTCTTCCCTGTCATCCCGGCATATAGCGACTGCCATCCGGTCATCCTTGGCCTCCAGTGCTTGCTTGAGGGCGGCTTTGATGTTGGTCTTCTTTCCCCGCTTGGCCTCAACCCAGACGTAGGGCATCTCAACGTCCGGGCATTCCCGGTTGTCTCGTGTCTGCCCCAGTCCTCGCTTAATGGTGAAGTTAGGGAACCAGCGCCTAAACAGGTGAACCAGTTCTCTCTCGTAGTTGTGTCCTTTGTTCCTACTTCTTGCACCACTCATCCGGTCTTCCTTTCAACTCACTGCTACAGTTTAACTGAGCATTGTAGAAAGTCTTACCATCATACACCGGGGTATGACCACATCCTATAATAAAGAATCGCAGGATAATGACCAGAATAACGATCACCAAGAACCGTAACATTAGAACCTCACAAAATGCTCAATGGGGAAGTGGGCTGCTGGCTCAATGTCTGCACTGTCCCTTGTCTTCGCCGTTCGGGAACCCCATAAGATGGTTGCCTTGTTCATGTCAACTCGCATCCACCGCACTTCATCGTCCCACATGACGGCAAGAAAGAATGGGAGTCCTGTCGTGTCTGCCATCTGGGCACCGTGCATTACCTTCCCTAAAGAGAAGAGCGCGGTGGGGTAGTCTCCAAATTTATGGTGCCTTCTTTTGAACTCCACCCACCCCGAAATTTCTTTCGTGCCTTTTTTGCATACGGCGAAATCCAGCCTATAAGAAATAGGGAGCTTATAAAAATCATATTGCTTAGAGTACTTCCTTGTGAATAGTTTTTCGTTTTGAAGATCTTTCTTTGTTTCGTATCGCGGTCTCATGTTTCGCCCACTTCCGGTTAAGAATATCGATCTCATAGTTTAACTCCTTAAGCGCCTTTGCGTCTAAAACGGCAAAGATTTTCATCTTGGTGATTTGGTGATTAACTCTTTCAAGTCGCTGGGTTAGTTGGCGGCACTCTTTGGAGTACTTCTTCAGGCGATCTTTTCGGAGCTGCATCTTTTTCTTTAGACTCGCTTGCTGCTCCCAGAGTTTCGTTAATAATGTCACGGACTTTTTCTAGGTTCTCTTCAGGGTTGCCTTCGTACTGTGCCGCCAGAAGGTTCTGCTTTTCTTTAACTTCGGCCAGCAACTTATGTCCCGGCCCCGGCGGTAGTCCGGTCTGTATCTGGCGAGGGTGGTCCTTGTCAAACGTCCCTTGCAAAGGCAGCAAAGACTCCGCGCTTAGGTTGGCTCCGCATAGAACTACATAATCAGCTATGAACTGCCTACGGATAAAAGACTCAAAGTGTTCTGCTGGCTGAGTGCAGATCCTTGACCATCCCCCCTGATTGCGGATGGTAGCGTTAATCAGAGGGTCATCAAAGTTTACGCAGCTATACCCTCCGATGCTCTTGGCCGCTCTCGACACGGCTCCCCACGCAAGGGTCGCTCGTTCCTCTGGAGTCATGTCGCTCTTGGTGAGTATAGCCAAGAACTCACTAGGCTTTGGCATCCACTGGGAATGCTTAACGTGTTCTGAAGCAGCCACGGAAATAAGATCTATCCTATGTTCCTTGAGTGCTTCCCAGTATAAAGTGATTGATACCTTAGACAGCTCCCCACCATACAGGTCAGAGAGTCCAGTTAAGATTTGTAAAAATTGTCCTTTGTCTTCCTTTATCATTTTGTTACCCCTCTTTAATTTTATAAAGTTTCTCATCATCATTATAAGAAATGATTTTAACCAGCTCTCCCTCCGACAAGGAGCGAAGAGCCTTCACCAGTTTACTATTCGTCATGCTCAAGTAAGAGCATAACTCTGCCAGCGTCATCCCTGACTCATTATCCACAAGCGCCATTAGAACGGTCGCGGTCTCGCGGCCATAAAATGGTCTATACTTGTGGTACGCATCTAACCCCTTCTGGGTCATCCTTCCTCCCGATAGTGTAGTAATCGATCGGCCCAGTCGTACGCTGCGCCCGGAGTGCTTATCGTCCCCTGCGGCCCTTTGACGAGATAGATAACCGCAAGTACATCACGCAACCCGATGTTATTAATAGGGATATCATACAGATACCCTTCAGACGCTCTATATTGCTCACTGTCCTGTTTTTGATACTGTGCCATCGCTTACCCCTTTGCTGTTGTTCTGGTTTGCTGAGAGGCTTCCTTGCGCTTCTCAGCGTGTATTCTGTTATGACATCCCCTACACACCCACCGGACGTTGAGGAAGTCTTTTCTTTCATAGCTGTCGTGATGACCATCTGGGTGGCAAGTGATGCCACACAATTCGCATGTTGTTGGTCGAGTGAGAAATCCGTACTCGACGGCAAAGGCAACGGCTCTTTGCGCTGCACGCTTCTCTGGATTGAGTCTTCGCCACTCCCGGACTTGCTCACGCTTCTTGCCCTTGGTCTCTCTCCAGCGTTTGCGCCGGGAGATTCTGGTACATTCAGCACACTCACTTCGACGCCCATCCTTTCTCGATGGGTTTCGATGGAACTGGGATACTTCCTTGGTTGTCTGACACACCTTGCACAGCTTCGTCATCCGCTAACCATTCCTGCGCCGCAGTGATCGTACGGCGAGTCTTTGGTTTTACGAGAGTCTGTTTTGGCTTGTCAAAAATCTCAAGAAACATATCAACCTTCTCACCAGACCTAACCACCAGTTCTAGCTGGAGATACTGCGTCTGGTTTTTATTATCTCCTAAGTGAAACGGACTTTGGTGCTGTCCGTCAATAGCATTACAAAGTTCTTGCACAGAATAACCCTCTATTAAGCGTCCCTCGATCTTTTTAAAGATGCCTGAATTTTTTTTCACGGAACGCATTGCCTTGGGATGATATTTCTGATAGTGATTTATGATATAGAATACGTTGTCATATATATTACTTCTTTTACTCTTAATTATATTCTTACTTGTGTTCTTAACTATATCCTTTTCTTTCTTTATCTTACTTTCTTTCTTTTGAATTTGTTTTTGCACTTGATGTAGCAACGCGATTGCTTGCCCCAAGGCTTCTTCTACTCCGTCAAGATTTTGACACATTGTTACCTCCAATAAAGTACCGGGAAAGGTCAGCGGGGTAAGAGCTGATTATTGTCCTTCCCCGGCACCCTTCGTCTTTAGCTGCTCAAGCTCATCCCGCAGCTCTCTTAAAATAATCTTCGCTTCTCTTCGTTCTTCTGCCAGTTGTGTGCGTAGCTTCCTATATGCGCGGATTAGGTAGAGAATATCAGACGCAGCATTCTTCAGAAAGCTATCCAGCTCCTCTGTTAGAAGAGCGTCTTTACCATCAATAAGGATTTGAAGAAGGACTCTACCGTCTACGTCAATCTTCCGAAAGTTCAGCCAGAATGCGCTCGACGAGTTCATCCTCTCCTCTATCCCTATCAATCTTTGTCTTATCCCTTTTTGTACCACGCTTTCTTCTCTTCTTAAATTTTGCCTTTCCACACCTGACGCTGGCAAGTACTTCTTCTCTCTGGCCGGGGAGAATCTTATCTCCCCCCCGGCGCTGAAGAATCCACGCTCTACCATCCGATGGAACGTTTTGTTCGGCATACCTAATCGCCGCTTCAAAACTTTCTGCACTGAACTCCAGTATGTTGTCCGGTTCATCTTGGTCTAGCTCTGGTTGATAGTATACTTCAAAATCCATTACTTAGAATGGAGCGTCACCCACTTGGTTATCTTTTCCGCTCCAGTCTTTTCCTCCATTCACCGCAGCGCCAATGTAAAAGCGCACTTTAGGCCACTGGTGTTCTTTATCCTCGTCACCTACGAACGCCGCCCTTCCAGTCATGCCCACGATCTCATTGGTATCGCTAGGCTTGTTTGCAGGATCTAAGCCAATAGAAACTAGGAATGCTTCAAAGCGAGGCTTGGCTGGCTCTGTAAAGAAAACCCTTTCATAGCATTTAAACGTTTTGCCGGAATTGTAAATCCCTTCAAGCGTTAAATTAATGCCCTGCTTGCCAGTTGAGTACGTGGCTGCTTCTGCCTCTATGACAGTGTAGTCATATTCTCCGTCTGGAAATACAAATTGTTCACCAGTATTCATTACTTCACCCTTTGCTTCAAATCCTTGTGGATAGTCTAAGTTTCCCATTTTAGTTTTCCTCTCTTTTGCTCATCAGCCAATTGACTAATGAATCAAGTTTCTGTTTTCCAAGACCACTGAAAGCTTCAGGCGAGAATGCCTTCTTCTTTGGTAGTCCTAATTTATTTGCAACAATCTTCTGGTCATCACTGGCTACCTGCTGGTACAGCTCAACCGCTCTTTGAATTAACTCCCCCACTACATCTGTCTTCAGAGCAGAACTGTAGGAAGTATAATCAAAAAGTACTTTTGGCGGCATCTCATATCCTGCGCGGGATTTAACAATCCGTCCCGGCTCTGGCTCAAAGATCATCCACCGCTCAGACCCTCCACTTATAGCTTTGGTCTTCTCCCCTTCCCGGCTTACCGTTCTAACTACGCTCGTTGCGTGAGCTATCTGGTCTGCCCAAGAAGAAAGAACAGCCCAAGACTGCTTCGGTACATCTGCACCAAAAGCTGTATAGTCTGACCCAAGAGCGTTAGCCACTTTATGCTGTCCAGTGTGGGCGCATAGAATAACCATAACTCCTTGGTTCTGGAGCTTGTCTAGCCTGTTCAGTAATTTCTTTATTTCTTGTGCCACTGCAAAGTTCCCTTTGCCATAGCTATTAAATCCCTCTTGTCCTCTGGTAGGATTCCAGACTCCACCAAAGTCACGCTTGCATACGTACTCTTCGCAGAGTGTGACGGCTTGGTTAACAGTGTCCACTGCTACCGTCTTGCGGTCATGTTTACCACTTGCCAGTACATCCACGCATTCAATCAACTCGCCCCAGTCATTACAAACGCCTTCGTTAGGCAGACGATAAACGTCTAAGCCCTGTGCGCCTGATTCTGTAGCGATGATGATAGGGTCTACCCCTGAAGACGCGAAAGTAGTCTTACCTACTCCGGGGTCTCCATAAAGCAATAGCCTTGGGGGTGGTACATCAGCGTTTACCATCTTAATATCAAAACGGCTCATCTAGTTTCTCCTTTGTGTTTAGCTCTGGATGTAGATCGGTCTCCTTATTGAGATGCCCTGACGTTTCAGGTGTATCTGCTCCAGTGCAAATGTTAAAATATTCGCAGTTCCTTCCATAGCTCCAGCAATTGCTTGAACTCCGGGGGAAGCGATTCTCTTTCTTGCTGGCCTCTACCTGACGCGCTATAAATAGCAAGTCCTCAAGAGCGTTTTGATGCTCTTGGGCAGTGCAAGTTATTATTTTCCTTTGGTAGTTAGCTCCACTTTTTATGTAGTTATGCGCGAGTCTTTGTTGGTACTCTTCAAGGGTCTCCATCATGTTGGCTTTGCGCTGGCTAAACTCTTCGTCGGTCTCCTTCTTGCGCTTGCGCGGCTTGGGTATTTTCCCGTCTACCATTCGATAGGTTGGGCCAGAGTTGTGCTTGGCTATTACATCGTAAAGAATCCCACACTCTTCTCCGGTCATGATCTTTACCGCCTCTGAATAAAGAACCAGTTGAGCGTCCATCCCATTAGCCAGCTTACGCCAATAGTTTTCGTTGGGGTTCCCACTGGTCTTGTGTTCGATTAGGAATTGCCTTCCGTCACTCTTGCGTCTTGCTCTTGCGTCTAACTTCCCTGAAAAAGGAATGCCTTGGATCTCTATGTTAAAGACTTCTTCAACGCCGAGTGTCTCCCAGTCATCAAGGTCATAGGTCTGGAAGTAACCCTCCACATAAGCGAGTATCTGGGCAAATCGTACCAGTCCCTCATTAGCGTGGAAGTATGCAGACCTGTCATTGATTAGCTTCCTCCTGGTATCGCTCCAAGAGTGACCTGACCAAAACCACTCCAGTCCTAGGTGAACGAGAGTTCCTACTTCTAGTTCTGGGTAGAGGGCTGTATCCCTCCACCCGTCTACATAACGCCAACGAAAGCGACGAGGGCAAGCCCGATATAGATTCAAGGATGATTGAGTTAACATGTTCTTACCCCGTCACTTTCATATCTTAAGTACGCAAAATTATCAATAACATCGCTAGAAGAATAAGCACACAAACCACATTAATCATAGCAGTTTGTACTCTTCGATTAGACTGTCGAGCGCCATAGCTAACTCTGCACAGTCATCAACCGGATGCCCTAGGGCTTCCATAGCTTCACCAAGTCCTATCATAGCCGTCTGACAGATTATCAAAGAGTGCATGACTATCTCTCTTCGATTCACTATCCACCTGTCCCTGCACCTTTCCCTGTACTCTGTCCCACTAAGCTGCTCTACATCTGGGTCTGCCTTGTACACTTCCTTGAAGCGGTCTTGTCTCTTGTGGAGTTCCTTAAATTTTTCCAGCTTCTTGTCCATAGTATTGCATCCTTCATAGTCTCCGTATGCTCCCGCACAAGAGATCCTTGCAAAGTCCATCACCTTCCCGTCCGTCCACTTCAAGGTCTCCATCTCTGCGTAATAGCTCTGTTCAAAAGACTCTAGCTCTTCCTCTAGTTCGTTCTGTCTAAATACTCTGCTCATGCTCTGTTGCCTTCCCACTCGATAAATTTAGTTATTACATCCTGCTCTAGCACTCCGGCCACCCGATCAATGTCTAGCCATACTCTCCCGTTCCCCCTCTCAGAAACGCACGGCCCGTGTACCCACTGCACACGAGCTTTGTGCATTCCTGCATCCACTAAGCGCCAGAGTCCTCTTATTGTTAGCTTGGTCTCTAGTGAGTCCTCTATCTGCGGGAAGTGTTTAACTAAGATTCCCCTGAACTCTTCGCCCAGATGGTCTTGCCAAGCACCCCATTCCCTATCAAGCTTTAGCAGCTTCGCCGCATGAGGGGACGCATGTACATCTATGCGCCAAGGTTTACGTAGTTCCAAGATGGTGACAAGCTCACCCTCTACTTTGATTCTGTGATTATTTTCCGTCATTGTTTTTCTCCTTTTTGTATTCTATCCATAATTCACTAATAAAAATTTCCGCTTCTGACCCATCACCATACTCAATGTATGCAGTGCCTTCCTCATGATCTATATGAGTGATTTTTTTCACAACATTACAGCAGTCCGGTAGTGGATCGGGATCTCTCCATATGAGTCTTGCCATTATTTCGCCTCCTTGGTCTTTTTAGTTTTCTTTTCCTGAGTCTGTTTTAATAGCTCAATGATAAATTGATTGAATATGTTATTGTACTGTTCCATTATCCCATCCTTTTTTTAGTGGGGGAGCCGTCAGGCTCCCCCTGTCACTGCTCTATCTTTTCTCTGCCACGTATACGATATCATCGGCATCGATAACGTGCCCTTCTATGTATTTGGTGATTGCTATCATCAGCTCCCACTGCAAAGGCGAGAGATCCAGAGTAGCCATCCCAATCTTATTGTGCGCCTTGGCCGATGCCGTCATCACTACCCTCTTGGTGTAGTCATGACTGCTATAGCTGTCAGGCGATGGTTTCCGGTGATCCTCAAAGAAGCGTCTAAGCTCTGTGATCAGCTCGATAAACTCCTTCTCCAGATTCCCCGGACACATTCCATTGTCGTGATCGCGGTTGTTCCCCTTGGAGTCCATATAGTCGATCCATTGATCGCACAGAACTTCGGTGATGGTCTCCTCTAGTGTCTCCTGCGGTCTTGATTCTTTTAGCCATTTGTTTTCCTGACTGAGCTTCTTGTTCTGGCGCTCCAGTTTTTCGTTCTCGTTGCTAAGAGAGCGATAATCATCTGAAGCGGTCTGGCGGTTGGTGTATCCGTACACTTCACCGTCACCGCCTCCCCTGATATGCGTGTTCGGTTGTCCGTCTTCTGGTTTGATTTGGGCAGCTTTGAACTCTGCAATCTTCTGACTAAACATTTTCATCATCCTTTTTTAGTGGGCCAGCCTTTCGACTGACCCTGTTTTGTTAACTTAGCCTTCCATTCTATTTGTGTTGAACGATCGCAATTGACTTACGACGATCGGTTGAACTGCGCTTGCCATTACAAAGCAAACATTTTGCACACGTTGACTTGTTCCCGCCTTCCTTTGAGGCTGGGCATAAGATCTCGTTTTGTGGATCGATATCTTCTACCGATCTAATCAAGCGAAACGTTCGCCAGTCCTTTGACCATAACGATCGGGCGATCTGGAGACTATCGCTGGATACATCGACTGAAGCCATAAGATAAGCCTTTGACCATTGAGCAAACCTTTCTTTAAAGGCGTGCGTATAGCCTGTATGCGCACGATCTGGATTTGGGGCGCTCTTGATCAACCGATCGGTTGTACGCTTGCCGATTAGCGAAGGTTCGCCATAATTGCCCAGCCTGACTGGACGCCCTTTGGCTACCTGCTTATCGATTGCAGCAAAATCACGATCTTCTGGCATGCCTTGCGTGACCTTGTGAACCTTATTGATCGACTTGGCCAGATTCACATAGCAACCTTCTTTATCTTCAAGCTTGAGTTTGGCTCGATTGATAGGGCGCAATGGGCACGATCCGCAGACCGATTCATCGTCCCCACAACCGATAATATCCAAGATATGTTTAGGGCTGTCGGGCAAGATCCCGATCTGCAGCATGTCACCTGTTTTGATGTTCTTTGACTTACGCTCGATGCATTGCGCCACAACTTTGATTGGGGCACCATTGAAAGCGCTTTTCTTTTTAAGTATGATCTGGCTCATTGTTTTCATCCTGTTTTAGTAGTTGGTTAAATGTGAGTCATTACGGGTTCGTCATTGCGCTTCGTCCATCGATGGTGAATCTTTTTAAGATCGCCAATATGGGGATCGTGGGTCAAATTGCCATCAACCCAGCCCTTTTCCACTGCCCGATCGTATTCTGCTAAATCTTCCTCTAACAACGTCAAAGTTCCGATTGTGTGACAAGCCCAGCACACAAAGTACCATACTTGTCTTCCCATTGGATTTGGGCGCTCTTTGATTGCGTATCCGCAGCAAGTGGATTCGCATCGCTCACAAGCTGGGGCGTTGTCGGTTAGGTGTGTGGCTTGGCGCTTTATGGCCGAACCTGCATTGATTGCTTCTTTTGTCAGCTCTATCATGTAAATCATCCTTGTTTTGATGGTCATAAGTAACCACATAAAGAGCATATAGGGCTTCCTATAACCAGTCAAGATAAAAGCACAAGAAAGAACAATGATATCATGTAGTTAGAGGTAGGATAGAAACCTACACGCTGCCAGATTAAAACTAGAGTCAAGCCTAAAAAGAGCCTTTTTGATGTGTGTTGTACTCGCACTTTATCCTACCTTGCACACACGCTGAGAATGGCTTCTGAGGCGTTTTAAAATGGGATGAATGGCAAAGCATCTCTTTTTTATAAATTGATTCTAACGCACGAGGTTGCGATCTGAGAGGCGCTCGTACCTTTGCCTACTTGACCTCCACTGTAAGTTTGTGTAAGCCTTGTCTCACCCTGTAGGCAAAGTATGTTTATGTAGGGAATAGGGAACCAATGTAGGTTCCAAGGCGAGAATGTAGGGAATTGTAGGTAATAATGGGATATTTTAGTACATATACCTACTTATACCTACGATTACTCACCTTATCGCACCTTATACGACATAAACTTACATCAAACTACATCCAACGACACCTGAATACATTGGAATACATTGCTATACATGTAGGGAATATACTTACATGTATGGATAGGTGGGATAAATCATACATCCACCTACATTCCCCCACAAGTAGGGAAGTGTGGGACATGTATGGAAATGTAGACAAAGGTGGTAGATGTAGGTGCGTGTATGGAGATGTAGGATATGTAGGGAAATGTAAGAATTTACGCACATCCCCTTACACCCCCCTCCAACTCTTGAATACGCACTCATACCAGTCACTAATATTTTTTACGGGCCTCCTCAAAACTGGGGTGGGTCTTTTTTTTAGTTACCCATAAAGGAGAATTTTATGTCAGAGGAACAAGAACAGATAAGGCAGAAGTACACAGAATTATGTACTCAATTAGGTCATGTAGAGCAGCAGCTTATGAATCTTCAGTCTCAGAAGACGCAGCTCAAAACTCAGATTGATGGGCTGGAAATCGGAATGATGGTAGTATCTCAATTGGAGCCAGTAAGTGAAGATAAAGAAGAAAACCCAGAACAAATTAACGCCGCTTGAAGACCGTCCGGTATTTGAAGCCTCAGACCTGCGTAGGCAGGAGAGGAAGGAATCGGATGGTTTTTTGAAGGCTGCGAAGGAGCAGGTTAGTGCATTGCGTATTCTGCCCAACACGCAGACTCTCGTTGCGGATGCTATGTCCATATGCCAGCTTGAAATAGCCAAGCTGATCGGACAGGCTTCTGGGACTCTATCTACTCTTCGCCCTGATGACTCAAAGCATTTCATGCGGATGGGGAATCTTCTCAGAACTCTCGCCACTCTGGAGGGGGATATGGAGAAGAGGACTCGCATAGACCGCCTGAGTGACAACGAGTTACGAGGCGAAGTTAAAAAGGCTCTTCATTTGATGAAGGCCGAAGAAGGAGATGAGTGATTTTTTCCAGCAGCTACGGAAAACCGATATGCAAGTAAATGCAGGTTGGGCAGTCTTTGATATCTTAATCGAACACCCAGTAATGGACGGGGAAGACAACAGATGTTTTGCTCATGTCGATTTTGAGACTCAGGAACTGACGATTGATGGAACACTCACCGATGAATGTGCTAGGCAAAGCTTCTTGCATGAGGTCTGGCACATTCTTTGGGAAGGCATTGGTTACGGGGATATGGCGATAGCGGAAGAAACAGTGAAGCTCCATAACGAGCATTTAACCGAAAGTGCCACGAAGGCGATGATTTTATTCTGGAGGCTCAACCAAGAGGTCTGGCATTTGCTTTGGGATTCTGTCCCTCGCCAGCCTTCGCCGGAGGCGAGTGGTGGGGTCTAAGCCCAAGCGGAGGGCCACGCACCCGTCAACCAGTATCTTCCTGTTCAAGAGACCGGGAGTAAAGGTGATCTCATTTAGGAGGTATAAGATGTATCAGATACTTAGGAATTGGAAAGAGCGCGTCATGAACGCCCTAACAAAGTTGTTCGGCAATGGCGAGTAACCCACAAGGCGAGAAGGAAGAACTTCCCATAAGGATTAGGGAAGCCATTCAGCCAGATATCCCTTTTGTATATAGTTCGTGGCTTCACCAGCATTGTCATTCTGCCTTCGCTGCGGGAATCCCCAAGGCGATCTTTTTTTCCAACCATAGACGAATAATCGATAAGCTTATTACGCAAGCTGATGTATACGTGGCATGTGACGCTACAGACTTAAGCGTGATGTACGGATTTATTTGCGGGGAGGAACACGAGTGGCCGCTGGTGCATTATGCGTACGTGAAGAAAAAGTTTCGGGGGTTTGGGATTGGCAAAATGCTTTTAGAGCAGTTGGGGTGGGAGCCGGAGAAGGAAGTAGTGGCCTCGCATTTTTTTGCTGCAAAGCCCTTGAGGATTGGGGGTAAAAAGGTGTTATACAACCCCTACGTTTTACACAACATTCAAATGGAGGTGACTAATGATTAGTTTAAAGACAGTACGATTTTTTGAGCCAGTGGCTGTATCGGCCAAGCGCCCGGAGACATTTATTCGGGTTAACAGTGCCAACCCTCCCATTTCCTATATAAAGCTCCACGAGAATTTTATTTTCATTCATAGCGAGAATGTGACTACTGTAGCTCCGCTTTCTAACGTATCTTTTTTTGAAACGGTGCATGAACCCGCTATAGTGGAATTTGGAGGTCAAGATCCAAATGCGAAGAAAGCGATTACAGCGAGTAAGGGAAGTAGGGGAACCAAAAAGAAGAGTAGAGCTTCCGTGGGATAAATTTTTTCGCTGGGAAGATGGCCCAGTCTATGTTCCGATAAAGACACCAGAAGATGGCAAAAAATACAAAGAAGACAACTAGCAATATGAATGTTCTTAAGGCCAGAACGGTCTTAAAAGAATATACTAAACGCTTCGGGGATCTCCCGCCCATAGGCAAGGACACCCGCCACACTGAGAGGTCTACCCAGTTTTTTAAGGATTGTTTTCAAGAGCAAATTGACTTTATAGCAGATCCGTCTAAATTGAAGACTGCACTGTGTTCAAGACGAGCCGGGAAGACTCATGCAGCAGCAGTATATTTATTAAAAGAAATGGTAGAGCATCCCGGCTCTGAAGCCGCCTATATTGCCCTGACCCGCTCCAACGCCAAGCGGGTTATGTGGCCCAAGCTTAAGCAGCTTAGTGCCCAGTATTCTCTGGGTCTCCACTTCAATAATTCAGAACTTTTTTGCACCTTTCCGAACGAAAGCGTAATCTATTTAACAGGAGCTAATGACCAAGCTGATGTCGATAAACTTAGAGGATCTGCTTTTCGTCTCGTTGTTCTTGATGAGTGTGCGTCTTTTGGCCGACATATGGATGAGCTGGTCGAAGAAGCCCTAGAGCCTACCCTCATCGATTGCGATGGAACCTTGTGTATGATCGGAACGCCGAACGCACACTGCTCCGGGATCTTCTTCCGCATGACCACAATGGAGGACAGCGATTACTCTAATCACGCTTGGACGATTATGGAGAATCCCCATATCCCTCACGCAGGGGACTGGCTAGATCAACGGATGGCCCGGCGGGGGTGGGGAGATGACCATCCGGTCTTTCTCCGGGAGTGGCGCGGCAAGTGGGTTCGCAGCGCAGATTCTCTTGTCTATCGAATTTTTGAAGACAAGAACATTTACGAAACCCTCCCCATTGACGATTTCGACTTTGAGTACATTCTGGGTGTTGACTTGGGTTTCGAGGATGCAACGGCATTCACTGTCGTAGCATTCAGTCGAGACCTTCCCTTTCTCTATCTGGTCGATGAATTTAAGGCCAGCCATATGATACCTACAGAAATCGCGCAGCATATTCGTCAACTCACGAACATTTATGAATTTATCAAAATCGTTGTCGATACGGGCGGCCTTGGCAAGAGCATTGCGGAGGAGTTTCGCATCCGCTACCAACTTCCCATCACTGCCGCAAGCAAATATGACAAATTCGCTTACATTGAGCTTCTTAACTCTGATCTGGCCTCCGGATTCATTAAGCTGCCTCGCGGAAGCGGTCTGGAAGATGAGTGGAGGCTCTTGCAGTGGGATGAAAAACGCCAGAAGGAAAGCGAACGCTGTGAGAACCATTTGTCTGATGCCTTTCTTTATGCTTGGCGTGAGTCAAGACACTATTGTAGTGAAGAATTGATAAGACCGCCAAAATACGGGACGAGCCAGTGGTTCACTGATGAATGCAAGAAGATGGAAGAAGAAGAATTACAGAGGCTTGAGAAGGTTGAAAACGAAGATGAATGGTGGGAAACGGAGAATTTACAATGAACCCAAATGAATTAAAACAGTTTGTAGATATGATGAAAGAGAGCGGAGTGCAGGAGTTTGAATTTAGTCGAGACGGTTTTGATGTTAAGGTTAGATTTTTACCAGAGAAAATGATTCGACATGAAGATCTCGATGATTTAATAGTAGGTGACTCAAAAAAGTTAAGTGATGACGATCTACTTTTCTACTCAGCCGAATAGGAGAATTAAATGGCAAAATATACAACAGACCCAGATGCGTTTTGGTGGAAAACGTCTAAAAAGCGTGTTTTCTCTGTAATCTTTGATACGGTCAACTTTATACGGGAGGCCCAGTCCTACCGGACGCAAGCGAACCTGCGTAACCTGCGCCTATACGGTAACTCTCCCCTCGTTGGCCTGAGCGGAGGATGGTATGCGCGTGTACCTACTTCTGCACCCGGAGAGGCTGCGAACAAGGTTACCCTGAATATCGTCCACTCGATGATCTCCACAGTCGTATCTAAGATCATCAAAAACAGACCAAGAGCGACTTTCTTAACTTCTGGTGGGGATTTTTCTATGCAGCGTAAAGCGAAGCTGCTTAATCGCTTCATTCAGGGAATGTTCTACGAAACCAACATCTACAAGGAAGGTGATGCCGTAGCCAGAGACTCATGCATCTTTGGAACGGGATTCATGAAGATCTTTGAAGAAGAGGGAAAGATCAAATGCGAGAGGGTATTCCCAGAAGAGATTTTGGTCGATGACCGGGAAGCCCTGTTCAACGCACCGCGTCAAATGTTCCAGAGGAAGGTTGTTACGCGGGAGGTCTTAATTGCCCAATTTCCCGATAAGGAAAAGTTCATTCGGCAAGCGGCGAGAGATGAGGACTGGGAGGAGACCCTGAACGAGGGTTATGACTTGGCTAAGTCTTCAGATCAAGTAGCCGTCATTGAGGCGTGGCATTTGCCTAGCTCAACAGACAGTAATGACGGGAGGAGGGTTATCAGCATCGATAACACCATCCTTCTCGACGAGAATTATAACAAGCCGTACTTTCCTTTCGTGAAGCTGGAGTGGAGCAACAGGTCTCTGGGCTATTTCGGCCAAGGGATTGCGGAGCAACTTACGGGTCTTCAGATCCAGATAAATCGCCTTTTGAACACAATTAGGGTCGCAATGGACTTAGTTTCAGTGCCTAAAGTGTTCGTGGAGGCCGGGTCAAAGGTCTCTAAGAGCCATCTAAATAACGAGATTGGGGGTATTATTACCTATTCTGGGACAATGCCAGAGTACCGGACTGCTCAAGCGGTCGGGCCTGAAATGTTCACGCACCTCGACAGACTCTACCAGAGAGCTTACGAGATTGTGGGAATATCTCAACTCAGTGCTTCAGCCAAGAAGCCGTCAGGAATAGACTCCGGACGAGCTTTGCGGGAGTACCACGATATCGAGTCTGAGCGATTTATGAGCTACGCCAAAGACCACGAGCATATGTATATGGAAGCAGCCAAGATAATGATTGAGTTGGCGCGGGATATCTACATGAAGACGGGAGCATTTAAGGTGCGATCGTTTAATCGGGCCTTGGTTGAGCAAATCGACTGGAAGGATATCGATCTTGATGAGGATAAGTACGTTATGCAGATGTGGCCTGTCTCAATGCTTCCAGCTACTCCAGCCGGAAGGTTACAGACCATTCAGGAGATGATGACTGCTGGCCTAATAAGCCGGGAGGATGGACTGTCTTTGTTACAGTTCCCAGACTTGAAGGAAGTTCAAGATCTCCTGAACGCAGAGCGCAACGATATCAACATGATTATCGAGCTTCTTATCGATAAAGGCGTGTACGTCTCCCCGGAGCCGTTCACTAACTTGCCTTTGGCAATAAAAACAATTAACTCCGCTTATTTGAAGGCCAAAACAGAAGGCGCACCAGACGATCGTTTAGATTTATGTAGACGATTCATTTCTGATGCAATGGCTCTTTTGGCACCTCCTCCTGAAGCAATGCCACAACCCCAAGCAATGGGGCCAGCACTTGCGCCAGAAGCAGAAGCGGCAGCACTAGAGCAAGGAGCCAGTCTAAGCCCGAATGATTTAGCAATGGCTACGCAACCACCTACAGCAGAACAGCTTGGTGGCGCTGCGTAACAGCAATTAATTAACAAGGAGTAAAAAATGTCTGAAGCAGAAGTACAAGACGCGCCACAGCAAGAAGTGGAAGCTCAAGAAGAAGTAATAGAACAAGATGCCTATGTGATGCCCGATAGCTTTGAGGTGCAGGACAATGACTTAATCCCCGATTACAGTCAGAGTCCAGGAGGAACGTCTAAAGCACCAGAGCCGGAAACGCAGGTAGAAGCTGCGCCGGAAGAAGAAGTAGCGGAGACGGAAGGGGAAACCACTGAAGTCGAAGCCAAGGCAGAGGAAACAGCAGAAGAGCTAGAAACAAGGCTGTCAGAATTTAGAGCTAAGGCTAAAGAGGAGAAGTCTAGACTCACTGAAACAAATGAGTTGGATGAATACCGTACTAAAGTTAGTGAATATGAAAAACTCGAAAAGCTCAAAAGGGATAATCCTTTAGAGTTTATTAAAGAGAGCGGTTTAAAGTTTGAAGATCTAGCGCAACAAAGACTTAATGTAGGAGAGCAGCCAACCGCTGAACATCATTTATCTTTACAAGAACAACGCCTTAATTTACTAGAGCAGCAAAATCAAGAATTAGCTACTCGACTAGATGCAAAAGAGCGTGAAAGCCAACAGAACTATTTTATTGGACAAATCAAAGACTTTGTTGATAATAATAGTAACTATGAACTCATCAAACATACAGATTCATACGAGAGTGTATTGCGGGAAGCAGAAGATTTTTACAAAGACACAGGACAGCAGCTTGATGTCGCAGACGCTTGCAAACTCGTTACGAAAAATCTGCGGAGTGTAGCCAAACGGTTCTACTCCTCAGAGGCGCTTGCCAATGAGTTTGGATATGAGAAACGTCAAACGGATGACTCCCCACAGCAGGTCGTAAAGACCAAGGGGAACGGTAAAGTCATTGCAGAAGCTCCTAAGACCCTCACTAACAGTATGACCGCGCAGCCGTCTGTCGAAAAGGAAGAAGACGTCCTTAAGATGGATAAGCGAGAACGAATCTCAAGAGCGGCCAGACTTTTACAATTTACTGAGTAGGGGATAGGAATATCTCCTCTAGCTTTAGGAGAAAAAAATGGCATTAGACTTTACGTCCTTTCAGGCAGCTCTGAAAGAACATTACAAACCCTTGGTTGTAAAAAACCTTGTTTACAAAAATAACCCTTTGCTTGCACTTATCGACAAGTACGAGAAATTTGGTGGTGAGGGAATGCCCATTCCGGTCATTAACGGAAACCCCCAGAATCGTAGTGCAACTTTTGCTCAGGCTCAAAACCCGACATCTATTACGGGTGCGAACTCCTTGGCATATCAATCTAGTAAAATTCAGCAATTCTTTATTAGCCGGATCACAGATTACTCTATCGCTCAAATCAGCGGCCAGATGATCGATGCTTCAGCTTCTAATGCGGATGCTTTTATGAGAGCGTCAACTACTGAAATTGATGGTGCGTTACATTCGTGTGCGCGTTCACTTGCCGTAGCTATGTATAGGGACGGTACGGGAACCATTGGTCAGGTAGCTGCGGCTGCTCCTCTTGGTAGTCCAACTATTGCTTTAGCTAACGCAGAAAACATTACTCACTTTGAAGTGGGTATGGCGTTAACTTCTAGTGCGCTGGCTGCTGGTGTAGTGCATAGTGGTGGTGGTTTAGAGAATACCGCTGTTGTTTTAGAAGTAGATCGTGACGCAGGAACCATCCGCGTTGGTAATGCTCTTGGAGTAGCAACCAACTGGAATGGTCTGTTTAATGGTGCTGCTGGTGGTGACTTTATTCAAGTCCTTGGTGACGCACAGAACGGCGCTGCTGCTGGTCTCAAAGTATCAGGTGTTGATGCTTGGGTTCCATCTGCAACTCCCGGTACTGGTGCTATCCCCGGTACTTTGTTTGGGGTTGACCGCACAACTGATCCAACTCGTTTGGGTGGTGTGCGTTTTAACGGTGCTGCAATGCCGCTAGAGGAAGCTCTTATCGGCGGTGCGTCTTTAATCGGGCGTGAAGGTGGTAGACCAGATCATTGCTTCATGAGCTTTTCCAACTTTTCGGATTTGGTTAAGTCTCTTGGATCTAAGGTTATCTATGTAGATGTTGAAGGCCCAGCCGGAGTTGGTTTCCGCGCTCTGGAACTTCATGCACCTTATGGAACAATGAAAGTTATCCCAGACCTTAACTGTCCAGATGATGCAGCGTACTTGTTGCAATTAGATACTTGGAGCCTCAATAGTATTGGTGGCGCACCTAAGATCTTAATGCAAGACGGCAACCGTATGCTTCGTATGGCTGCGGCTGATGCTGTTGAAGTTAGAATTGGATATTATGCAAATGTTGCTTGTAATGCTCCCGGCTGGAACTGCCGCGTAGCCTTATAGATTAATTACTAGGGGGAGTGGAGACGCTCCCCCTTCCGCGTAAGGAGAAGATAATGGCGAATAGAACTTTTGATAATGTTCAAGCCTTAAATAAAGAGGTTAAAGTAATTTCTGGACAAGTGGAGTGTACTACTGCTGAGTCAGGAGGCGGTGCTGGTGATGCCGTTTGGACAACGAATCAAGGAATTGGGTTTACCCCAAACAGTGATGGAACGAGTGGGCATTTAGAGCTTACTCTTCAGGACAGCTATGTGGGCTGTCTGTCCATTACCTGTAACAGCCTTCAGGCAGATATCGATCATCATCAATCGGTACGGTCTGAGGATGTAACAAACACTAAAGTAGTTATTTTACAAAACGTAGACACAGCAGGAAACCTTGCTGCGTTTGCTTTAAATGATATAGTTTATTTTACATTGGTTCTTCGGAACTCCACAGTTCAGTAAGAACTCAAGGGGGGCGAAAGCCCCCCTTATAAACGGAGGGAAGAATGGCTAACACCACCACGCTATTACAGATGAGAGATCGGGTTCGTCAACGAGCCGATATGCAAAACACCCTCTTTGTTTCTGATGCTGAAATTGATACCTACCTTAACGATGGACTGTCGGAGTTAAACGATTTATTCATTACTGAGTATGAGGAGTATGTCGTACAGGAGCAACCTAACCAGAATCTAACTGGTGGGCAAACCGCCTATGACATTGTGACGGATTTTGGAATAAACAACTTCATGAAGATCCTTGGCATCGACTTAAACGTGGGTAGCCGACAGATTGCGTTAAAGCGTTTCATGTTCAGCGAGAGAAACTTCTGGACAATGCCTAACGCGCCTTGGGATGTGACTGTTACCCCTTACCGTTATTCGGTGCGTGGAAACACAGTATACTTTTTCCCGGCTACAGGAATCGGTGGAACCGTGAGTATTTGGTATATACCCCAATACACCCCGATGACTTTACCCGCAGATCAAATTAATAACTTCCTTCCCTACCTTAATAATGGATGGGAGGAGTACGCAGTCATTACTGCGGCGATCAAGTGTTTGCAAAAAGAGGAGAGCGATACGCAGCCTCTGATGCAAGAAAAGCTTATGCAGCTAAAAAGAATTAACGATGTGGCAAAGAACAGAGACGTTGGGAACCCAGACCGGATTTCTTACGTCAACACGGCTCAGTCAGAGTGGTGGTGGTAATGGCGTTTTTCCAGCGACAACAATCCTCCGACTTTGATCTGCAACAAATGCAGTCCAACTTAGAATCTGTTTCCAGACAGGCTTTTTCTTCAGAGATAGCTCAAGGGGTCTTGCTTACGGAGGTAGTTCTTAAGGAGGCGCAGCCAGTCAAGGTATCTCATACCCTTGGTCGGGCGTGGAAAGGCTTCATCATAGTAAACAACACCCCCACCACAGGAACGCTGTACTCTGCGTATTATGATGATAGTGTGCAAGCCAACAAAACTTTAAGCATACCACTTCGGGGGATGGGAACGGCTGGCGCGATAGCCACTGTTTCACTCTGGGTTTTTTAGGAGATTATTATGGGTTCGATGGGATTAGTTTTACCAGTAGTCGGAGTTACCGCTGGAACAGCTTGGGCAACACTGCTCAACACTGCTCTTTCTCCCAATATTGAAGAGCATGATCATAGCGCAGGAAAAGGTCTCTTCGTTAAGACTTCTGGTCTTGTTGGAATCAACGTAAACGGGGATTTAAACTTTCAAGATATCGATCCCACCAGTCCCACCTTTGGGGATTATAATCGCTCTGTAAACTTGCGCTCTATTCGACTTAATCAGCTAACCACTCCCGGAGTTCCCGCCGGATTCGATCCTGACACTTTAACCGTAATGACTGACCTGATGGATCTCTGGTATAGGGATGGTGCTGGTACTCTCATTCAGCTTACTTCGGGCGGTGGCCCGGTTGGTTCTGGGAAGCAGTACGGCTTTCAGGTGGATTATGATGCGTTTGTCGCAGCCAAGGGTTGGGCAATGTATGAGACCGCCGGGACGAAGTTCACCTTCAAGGACGATACTGCTGGCGCTTACGCCAACATGTATGCAGCTACCCTAAACAACGACACTGGAAGCTTGGCACTCACCTCAAGCGTAGAAATAACCGGAACAGCGGCAACCAATATCGTCATGACGGCTACGGGTGGAAGTGGATCTTACATAGCGCGGGACACTTCTTTGATCCAGTCTACTGTTGGAGACATAGAGCTGGATGCAAAGGGTGGTGACATTGAAGTTCATAACTCCACTCCCGGTGATGTTCGAGTATTTTGCAACAACAACAATTTAGAGATTGAGGCTGATGATGCTCATCCCCTTGGAACGCTAACCTTAAAATCGAACACCAATACGGTTACGGTTGATGCGGGGGGGAATCCGGCTGCGGGAACATCCGGGCTTGTAACCCTTACTGGGGCGAACCAGAATGCCGGGAATATGTCCCAGATAGATCTTCTCTCAGCTCGTACGGTGTGCCGCGCAGATAGCGCATTAAAGACCAACCCTATGCTTTGGTTTGTTGAGCATCCCAATACATTCGTAAACTCTGATACCTATCCCCAGCTATCTCCGGGGCCGGGGACTGCACCTTCCTTTTATCTGTCCCAAGCGGGCTCTGTTTCGTATATGATTGGTGTGGGTGCCACCAGCATGATTATTGGGCCTGATGCGGGTCAGTATTTGTGGCTGGGAAATTACACTACGCCACCAGCGATAACCACCACAACAGCTACCACCAACATATCGGGTCAGGTAACCACCGCGCAGACTGCGCTTGGTCCACGCCACTATGTAACTGGACTCATAGGATCTACCGCGCCTCTGACAGGAAATGGAACAACCATCTTTTCGGTTGAGGATTTAATGGATCAATCAGGTGCAGCTCCAGCGGGGCCAAACACTCAACTGTATTTCAAGGTTGAGGGAGGAAAGGATCATAACGATGCAGGGGGAGCGGTCGCGGGACAAGGGTTTATTATAGCTACCGCAGCCAACAATGCTCAGACCGCCGGAACAGTTTCTCAGATGAACTTTCTTTCTGATGGAGCTATGCACTCCCAGACCCCTTGTTTTGGAGCCTACACAAATCCCCTAAACCTTGGTGCGCCTTGGGCTGGAATGGATCTAGGAACTACCTTCTGGACTCCTTCTGTCGGGCCTTCTCCCTTTCTTGCTACTAATAGAAGATCTTCATCTTGGAGAAATGTAGTAACAGCCAAGAGTTTTCATACTGTTCCTGTTACCAAGCCGCACGACTTGATGGCGAGTAGCCCCACAACTTTACCACCCGATGCCAAGTGGACGGCGAATGCTTATGAATTAACTGCTCGTCATGCCCTAAATGCTGTAGTGGCTCAGGGTCATGTTAAAGGATGGACAGGAGGTATAGGGACTGGGCAAGTTGATGTTAGACACTGGAATGTCCAGAGGCTAGGTACGGCACCCACGGTATGGGTTCCATTTTATGGTCAATTTCTAGGAAGCATCGATCTATTAGGTAGTCGATGTAATGTGGCAAATGAGTATAATATTATATTTGATATTTCTGTCTCTATTAGCTCTACAGTAACTGTTCAGGGAACTGGCGTTCACGGTGCAGCTCCCGTAGCAGTTATGCCACCGCAGTTTACTGTTGAGTGGGTTTTAGGCGCTCCGGGAGAAGCGGTTGGTCTCAGGGTGCTTGGGTGGGACATGAACGGGCCTAACCCAGTTCCCACAGGGGGGGATTTTTGTTTTACCGTAATAGGAAGTCCATTCGGCGCGTCTTTCGATCCCGCCGTATATGAAGGTAATGCAGGTTGGCCGGATAGTGGATCACCAGACTAGGAAGTGGGATGGCATTAGAGAAGCAGAACATATCCTATGACTTTGGAAAAGGTCTTAGTGAAGCTGTTGATCCCGATCTATTGGCTGATGGATCTGTTCTTAAGGTAAAGAACGGAGTCTATAATCAAGCTGGTCGCGTTGATAAGCGAGACGGCTATGAAGTTCTTTCCAAGGAAGTCCTAGACCCCGGAGGGTCAACGCCCATTCGTCCCTTGCAGGGAGTCATTGGGGTTCACGATCATAACGGTCAGCTTACTGCTTCTGAGGCTACGCAAGTTCTTGCCTATAATGAAGCCAGAGATATCTGGACAGAATCAGATGGATTTTATCGTGCCTGTGCGCTCGATAAGGATGACCTTGTAGGCTGCGATTATGACATCATTCGCAGTGCATCCGCAGAGAACGATGACATTAAGGTGGTCGTGTTTGAGGGTGCCTCTCACGCAGTCGGATATAAGGTGATTGATAAATCATCCAACACAACTCTTTTTATGACGTATGACATTAATCTGGAATTAGTGGGTGGTCGCTATGCCGATGTAGCGGTTGGGGGCGCACTGTTTGCACGACAGTACACGGAGCCAATGGTAGTAGAGAAGGATGGTAAGTTCTTTATTTTTGCAGTTCGTGACCGATACAATAATTACGTAGGGGCTGCTGGTGGAACTGTTGTTCCTCCGGTGAGAGAACCCGCTTCCCTCACCCCCGGCACAGGGGTTAATGAGTATCCAGAGCTGGTCATGTTTGGCCTTAGCTTAGTGACCTATCAGCTTATTACTCAGGGTGGTGGTAATGATTATCTCATTCGCTTTGATGTTGGGGATTACAATAATTTTCCTCACCACGCTGGCGGTGGCGCTCCGTTTAACGATCATTCCTATTGCTCTTACGATGTAAAGGTTCCCAAAACCGCACTGGGCCAACCCACCCAAGACGATTACATTGTGGTTGCTCTTTCCGCGATATGGTTAACTCGCCTCTACACTGTCAGGGTCAGCACTTCGGTAATTGCCGATCATCAAGATATATTGGATTCTGGAAGTGGGCCGTTTCCCTACACTGCCGGGGAAGAGCAAAACTTTATTTGCGTAGGCCAGAACAGCGATGCGGCAGCACTGACCCGATGGAGGGTCTGGCATTGGAAGTGGGTTTTAGGCCCACCTAATAATGAGGCTTACTTTAGCATCTATGACATCACCCCTTCCGGCGCTATTCAGCTTGGCCCTGCACAAAACGTTGCGGTTCCTGATTTAGACACTGCGGTTCAACCTTGGTCGGATTATAATCCTTTAACTGAGAATAATATCATTGGAACCACTCACACCAACATTTACACGGTCACCAATGTTCTTAAAATTTACGAGCTTACTGCCGCAGCGGTTGGTGGACTTCCTACAGATCCCGGTTGGTCGGAATCAGAGTTGCAACTTCCGCAAAAAGTAGCAGCCATTACAAATCCCTTTATCTACTATAAAGATCCAACCGGAACCACAGACCAAGAGACCTATGGTCTGGCCATTGGAGTAACGCCAACCCCGACTGGCCTTCAAACTAATTTTATCTACGCACAAGGAAGTCAAAAAAATGTTATCTGTAAATACTCTTCAGGTGCTGCGGGGGAAGAGCAGTGGGGAGTGTTCTTCAATCAGATTGCAGGGGATGAGCCATATAACTCCAGATGGGATCTGATGACGGGTGCGTTTCCGGGGCCATATGATATCTCCGCTGTTGTTCCAACTTTTATGTGGTCTTCGCCGCGCAATTCTCCGCTAGTTTCTCAGTCTGTCACCAATGGGCCATATGACACTACGCAGATATCCACCATTGAGCGCATTCAGGCGCAGGTCGAAGATGGCGAGATCTCTGGAGATGGTCGCGTAAGAGAACTGTCGATGAGTTTAGCGGATGGGGTTTCCCCCGACTTTCTTAGTTTTTCCTCAGATCTCTACATGAATGGTGGTTATCTGGCTCTTTTCGATAACAACGTAATTGTAGAAAATAACTTTCACCTTCCCCCGGTTATCACGAGCATTTCTAATGAAGGTGGCACTCGATGGAAATACAGAGCGGTCTATGAGTGGATTGATGATAATGGAAATCTTCATCGCTCAGAGCCTTCGGCCTTTGTCGTGACAGATACAGATCCTACAGGAGGTACGGGAACAGATCTAAATGTACTGGCACCCATTGTGACCGGAAAGAACGCGCATGATGTTTCTGTTGCAGTCTACAGAACAGAGGACGCGGGAGATGTTTACTATCGGGTCAGTCGCTTAACTCCTCCTGTCTATCCGGTTGCTCCTGCGGATGACGATGAAGACAATCGACACATGAACCCCAATGTCTTGGGCGAGAATTTAGACTTCGTAGACGTATTATCCGATCCCAACATTATTGGTAATGAGATTCTTTACACCACTGGTGGTGTGCTTTCTAATGTTTCCCCTCCCTCAATGAATGTAATGACGGAGCATGATGGGAGAATCTTCGGTTCCGGGTTGGATAATCCCAATGTAATTTACTACTCGAAAATAAAAAGACCCAATACTAGCGTGGAGTTTTCGGAGCTTCTCACCATAGACGTTCCTCCAGAGGGAGGGTCGATTACCGGACTTAATTCTCTGGATGGAAATCTGATTATCTTTAAAGAGGATAAGGTTTACCGGATGTACGGGGAAGGGCCAGCCGACACAGGAGCCAACTCAAACTACAGTAGGCCGACTCTCATCTCCAGCAGTCACGGCGCAGTCACCGACAAGGCGATTATCAATACCATCTATGGAATTATTTTCCGGGGAACCGATGGAGGTATTTACCTCTTAGACCGTAGTCTGGTATTCAAGTATATCGGCGCGCCCATAGAAGACAGTAATGATCTAGAGATTGTTCACGCAACCAATTTAGGCGTGGACAACGAGGTAAGGTTTATCTTGGAAAACGGTGAGGCACTTGTGTACAACTACTGGTTTCAACAGTGGTCAAGATTCACCAATCATACTTCAGTAGATTCGACGGTCTGGAAAGACAAGTTTGTAATGGCTAGAGTTGATGATTCTAAGGGGATCTGGGTTCAGGATAGAACCTCCTATCTCGACATTACAGAGCCTATTTTTCTGGACGTAGAGACTGCGTGGATTAAACTGGCCGGGATTAAGGGATTTCAGCGCTGTAACTGGCTGAGTATTTTGGGTGAGCAGACGGACGCGCATGATGTGGATGTCTCCCTTTACAGGGATTACGATGTAGATCCTGTTGAGACTTTTACGGTAGACGGAGCGGATATCTTTAAGCTTCATGTTTATGGCGATCCTGCTTGCGGTGCCTATGGAGATCCACTATGCGGCCCTTACGGATGGCCCGGTGACGATGTTTACCAGTGGAGGCATAAGCCACGGATTCAAAAGTGCGAAAGTATTAAGTTAAGCATAAAAGACAAGGCTGAGATATCGGGAGTCTATAACCCCAATATAGCCACAAATTTTAGCTTAAAGAACGTTACGTTGTATATTGGTGTTAAGAAAGGTCAGTTTAAACTTCCTGAAAGAAAGACTGTATAGGAGATTGTTATGGCAGAAGGCGCATTAAGGTTCGGAGACGCGAGAGATTTTACCCTGAGAGGCCCACAGGATCAGTACGGCCCACCGCAAGGTGGAGGGCAGGGAAGTGGGTTTATGGGCGCTTTGAGTGGAACAGCGGAGGGTTTTAAGTTAGCTGCTCCTGCGCTGGGAATGGCTGGCGCTAGTGGAGCATTAGGATCGACTGGCCTAATGGCTGGACTTGGTGCTGCGGCTCCCTATGCAATCCCGGCTATTCTGGGAGCGGGAGCGTTATGGAAGTACTTTAAGGGAAGACAGGATGAGCCGGGTGATGCGGGTCAAAAGCAGCTTGGATTAGCCACTGACTATCATGAAGGCGTTATGTCCGGGGAAAATCCGCAGGGAAAGAAGCAGTTCCAGTTAGCACTTAATGAACTCCTGAAGAAAAAGGCTGCTGGGATAGGTTCTACGCGAGGAGTAAATCCAGCACTGGCCCTAAAGCTTATGCAGGAGGGTCAAGAGGGCGCAGAGGCCAAGGCTATGAGTGACTTCACGCGGCTAAACGAGCAAGCTAGGCAAGAGTCAGCGGGAGCTTTAGCGAGTCTGGGAGCGGGTGCATCTGCGCGGCGGCAAGCGTTTGATCTCGCCCAGCAAGCCAGAAGAGACCAGCTCTACGGCGAAATAATGAAGGGTATTAGTAGCGCAGCCATTAAAGGCTTCGGCGCAGGATAAGGAGAAAATAATGGCCTACAGAGTGGACGAAGAACAGGGTTCTCATTATTCAGCTCCCAATCAATGGCAGCAGCTACAGGATATTATTTCTGAGTTAGACCCTAATCGTATCGGTGATGAAGCTGCTCTTATCAAGGTAGCCAAAAGAGCTGAAGAGCTAGGACTGGGAACCTATGACCAGCTAAGGGGGAAAGAAGGTCTTTGGCAAAACCCCCGAATGCCTTGGAGCAATGTAGGCTATGGGCCGATGGAGAGAGCTGTAGGGGAGAGAAAACTAGCCGCAGATGAGGCTGCGTTGGAGACACAAGAAAGAGCCGATGCTAGATATGTGTCTGCTCTTAGCCCTGCACAACAGGCTGAGTATGCCCTGCAACAAGCCCAGACCGCTGCACTCCCTATTGGGGAGAGAGGGCCAGTTTCTGGTGGTCAGAGATACATAGAAGATCTCCAAGCGCAGCAAACAGCTCAGGCACGGCGTTCTCCTGGACTCGCTCAAGAAGGTATGGTTGGGGCTGATGATCCCTTCTTTCTCCAAAAGATGGCAGAGGCAGAGGGAAGAGAGTCGCAAGCCGAAAGGTTATACAGGGAAGTACGACAGGGTAAATATGGTAAAGGGAGCAGTATTCCCAGACATTTACGCGAACGACTTCTTGAACTGGCTCCAGAATATCGTGCAGCAATGGCGGCTCTCGATGAGTCTCCTGAAGCACAAAGGAAAGCAGCGGCTGAAGGAAGACTGGATACTCTTCTTGAAGAAGGGGAGCGCATTACAAAGTACGACGAGGAGACTGGCCGGGAACTCACTATGGCCGCAGACTCGTGGATCAAGTACGAGACTCAACAAGAGTTCAATAAAGCTAGAACTGCCGCAGTCGAAAACTTTAATGCAGACCTCTCCGGTGGAATAAAGGGTTCTGATTTGGTTTATGCTCAATTAGCGGTGGTCTTAGGTTCTGTTGGAACAGGCTTGGC
>Ga0114906_1000199_pt1 | contig 35759 bp, 14 predicted proteins | sample MalvirDeepMed_M9_FD_89687 | JGI IMG/M metagenome (GOLD analysis project Ga0114906, IMG submission 89687) | Marine viral communities from the Global Malaspina Expedition - Malaspina viral metaG DeepMed_M9 | ecosystem: Environmental > Aquatic > Marine > Oceanic | place: Mediterranean Sea...
GAATTAGAATCTAATTTAAAAAGTTTTATAGATTGGGGAATGTTGGGTATTGGTGGTTGGTTTAATGTTGAGCTTGCAACATATGGTGGATGGGGTGGAACATTTGATCAAATGAGAGTGGTAGATGATCCAGCGTATACTTTGGGACAAGTATGGGAAACTCCGCGTAAAGATTGGGTGTGGGAAACAGGAGTGCCGTATACTGGAGGAAGTCCGATAGAGATATCTGGTGTTTGGATTGATAGTACTTTAAAGGGTACAGGAGATGCTACTTATGGACATCATTATAATTACCCTTTGGGGAGAGTGGTTTTTGATACTGCTATTGCTACTACATTAACAGTACAGATTGAACATAGTTATAGAAACGTACAAACATATATAGCCGATCAGGCTCCTTGGTGGGACGAGCTACAATATAACTCCATGCGTGTAGACGATACTACGTTTGACCAAGTATCATCTGGGAATTGGAGTATTTTAGCAAATCATAGGGTCCAGATGCCAGCTGTAGTAATTGAGGTAGTACCCAGAAGAACATATCAGCCTTATCAATTGGGTAGTTCTACTAATTTTGTTACTCAAGATGTGTTATTTCATGTTATAGCGGAATCAAGATGGTGGAGAAATCAGCTTGTAGATATCATTTCAGCTCAAAAAGACAAGACATTAATGCTTTATGATTCTGATAAATTAGCCGATAATGCCGCCTTTCCATTGGACTATAGGGGCTCTGTAGTGAATTCAGCTAATAATTATTCAGGCATTGTCAATAATACTAATTATCAATATACTACCGCGCGAATTACCAGTATGAATATTACAGAAATGGAGTCTTATAATTCTAGACTATACGAAGGCACCGTAAGAGCTAGTTTTGAAGTCATTTTAATTTAATGGTGTATCTAAAAATAGATTTTCCGCATGAAAATTTAAAATTATTCACGAAAAAGGAGAGATTATGGCTAATAGAATTTATTTTGCAAATCAACAGGTAGCTTTTAAACCAGATGGTTCTACCAGTTGGAATGTTGCACACGGTGTACAGTCCGTTGCTGTAACGACCACTTTTAATCTTGAACAGGCGTTTGAGATTGGTCAATTATCAATTTATGAAAATATCGAAGGTGTGCCTGATGTTGAAGTGTCTTGTAGCAAGGTGCTTGATGGATATACGTTGCTTTATCATTTAGCAACCGATGAAGACTCGCACGCAACTGCTCATGGACCGGATCTTGCAGGTCGTTCAAATGCTAGTACGGTTATCGCATTGGGTATTTGGCCAGATACGTCTAATAGTGCTACTTCTACTGTTACTCCATCGCAACAAATGGAAGCTTCTGGTATGTTTGCCAGTTCGGTAAGTTACAACTTCCCACTTGAAGATAACTTTTCTGAAGATGTTACTCTTGTTGGTAATAACAAGGGTTGGAAATCGTCTACTTCTGCCATAGGTTGTAGTGCTCCCGGTTGGATTTTTAATACTTCAGCTGGTGTTTTTGAAGGTGGTGATGTTCCTATAGGAACCGGTGGCATTAATCGTCGTGAAAATATAGCGTTTGCTGATTTATCAGCTCGTCTAGCCGCCCCCAATAGCGGGTTTGATTATACTAAGCTTCCAACACAAATTCCGGGTGTTGATAGTGAGGGTTGGTATGATCCAAAAGCTGCGTCTAATACCACTCACGTTCAGAGTATTACAGTTTCTACTGACTTGGGTCGTGAGGAACTCTTTGAGTTAGGTACGAGACAACCTTATGCACGAGTTGTTACTTTCCCTGTTGAGGTTACTTGTGATATTGAAGTTTTATCAATTAGTGGCGATATGATCAATGCTTTTGCTGATGGCTGTCTTACTAGTACTGATTCATGCACTGGTATTCAAGACAATCTTGTTGCAGAAACCATTCGGATTGCAACATGTGAAGGCACAAGAATTTTCCTTGGTGATAATAACAAGTTAGCATCTGTTAATTATGGTGGAGGTGATGCTGGGGGAGGCAACGTAACAGTTACTTATAGTTATTCTACCTTTAATGACTTTACTGTTATTCATCCTCAAGATCCTAATGTATCTGGTAGTGGTTGGTGGGTAGGTCGATCAGGTTACCTTCAGTAATACTATTTAAATAAAAGAGTGAGGGGGAGGAGATAGTCTCCTCCTTCTTACTAATTTTTCAATTACTCTAGGAGTATTTATATGTCAAATAGGATATATTACGCAAACCAACAAGTTGGGTTTAAAAAAACTAAGGGCGATGATTGGCAAATTGCACATGGTGTTCAGTCTGTAGGAATTTCTACTTCATTTACACTTGAGCAAGCATTTGAACTTGGTCAGTTGGCAATTTATGAAAATATTGAGGGCATTCCAGAAATAGAATGTTCTATTACTAAGGTATTAGACGGTCATCCTCTTTTATATCGTTTGGCTACCAATGGGACTGCTGGGAATGATCTTGTAAATAGTGCAAATACAAAGTGCTTTGTGGCCGTAGGTATTTGGGCAGACAGTGTTTTATCTGCTGGGCAGGAAGGTGCAGGTTTTATACAGGTGGAAATGACTGGTATGGCTATTACAAATGTTAGTTACGAGTTATCTACGGAAGGTAATTTTACCGAAAGCATTACACTTGTTGGAGACGATAAAGCTTGGACTACTAATCCAGAGCCAACTTGCGGGGTTACAGAGGGCACGATTGGCTGGAATCTGGAGAAATTTGCAGGAGATGATGAATTGCCTTTTAGGGATAATGACGACGCACCCAAAGTCATTGCGGGCCAAGGATCGGGTATTCAACGACGAGAGAACTTTGACCTTGGCGTAGGTAAGTCAGTTCTACCTCTTGAAGTTGAAGGTCAGTATATTCAAAGTATTAGTGTATCCTGCGATTTAGGTCGTGAGAGCTTATTTAAACTTGGAAGTAGAAAACCCTATGCTCGCATTGTTAATTTCCCAGCAGAAGTTTCGTGTGAGATTGAAGTACTGTCTGTGAGTGGAGATCAGATTAACGCTCTTTCTGCGGGATGTTTGGTTCCTTCATCCGAACATGATCCTTGTCCGGGTATGGTGCCCAATACGGAAGATAGAACAATTACGATTGAAACGTGTGATACTACTAGAATTGAACTAGGTAATAAATGTAGATTGTCTGCTGTGAATTATGGTGGAGGTGATGCTGGAGGGGGCAATGCTACAGTAACATATTCATTCACAACATATAACGATTTCACAGTTACACATGCCGGTGGAGAGCCCGATTAATATTAAAGGAATCATGGTCAGTAGTCTAGCGATAGCCTTGGCAAGCAATAAATAAAGGATCATAAAAAGGCGAGTTTTTACTACTGACTTTTAGGAGAGTTTAATGGAACAGTCAAAAAGAAATTTTTGGACATATCAAATCTTAAGTGGATGTAGATTTTTTTCTATAAATGGTAAGCGATATAAGCTAATCAATCCTACTAAAGAGCTAAGAATACTAGCTGAGCATGTTTATAAAGACACAGTTCATGATTTGAGATTCGATACTCTTATTACTCCAGAAAAATTAGAACGGCTGTTAATAGGATTGGGCACTTGGGGTCCAAGAGATCAAACGGCATTAGAAAAGCTGGAGACACACTTGGAAGATAAAAAGGTTGCGTTGTTTAGGGCTCTTTATGATTCGGAAAAAGTGAAAACTATACGACGTATTATTAAAACAGCTAAACATGGAATCGGTAAGTCATATGCACGGAAACATTCATTAGACTATATGACTTTAGATTATCATGGCAGCCTAACTAAAAAAAGATTTTTGACTGCGATGTGTATATTAGATGAGAATAATGATCGAGTATATGATGAAACAACATATTTATCTGCCGATTCTACTATATTAGATCACATTGTTAATGTCTTGGATTCTAATACAATAACAGTCGAACAATTTAGGGATGTAGCTAGAAACGATCCTTGGCGCACCATGTGGAATATAGGTAAAGAATCTTGTATTCCTTTACCTGTTTCGGAATGGACAGACGATCAAAAAATTCTTGTAACATTTGCTAAAATGTATGACAATGCTTATCAAAGCATGGAATGTCCTCCAGATAAAGTCATTGAAGACGATGATATGTTTGATGGATGGTTACTTACTCAAAAAAGAGACAGGGAGAAAGGGAAAAATACACAACATGTAGATAAAATGAAGGGGATTAGTGATAAAGCACAAGAAGTTTTTGTTTTTGCCCCCAATAGAGAAGATGCTGATAAAATATATGACTTAAACGATGAACATGGACGTATTAAGATTCAACAAAGAGAAAGGTTTATTGATCAACAAGGTCATGTGCAAGCGGCAGATTTACCAGACACTAAAATGGAATTACGTATACAGGCAATGCGAGAAGCTAAAGATAAAATAAAGGGATAATATCATGGATAATGATAATGATAATGATTATTTAGAATTTAAACACCAAGTAAATCAGAGAAGACAGAGTTCAGATGCTAAATATAAAGACAATTCCAAGCGTCGATTAAGTAATATTTTAAAGAAAAAGTTCGATACTACAATTATTGGTTCGTTAGCGGCATTTGAAGATAGATTTGGAGAATTATGGGGTCATGGAATGGCTATAGATGATTTAGATGAAGATCAATTATACTGGAGGGAGTTATGGATAGAGACTAGGTCTAAGGTATTGGACAATGGGAACGCAAATTTACGTGCAGCCCAAAATGAGATTTCTCAATATACACTTTCGTGGAATCGTTATGTAAATAATTTTAATAATCGGGATTAATAAGGAGTTTAAAAATGGCAGACGACAATAAAAGAAGAACATTTGAAGTAGATGGAAAAAAGTACGCAGTTAGAGTACCTCAGATCGATGAAATTCGTGGTGCTAATGAGATACGTGCCAAATCGTTTAATGACGCTTTGGGCAGGGGGGATTTATTACGCGACCAGCTTGAGGGAGAATTACGCAAAAGAAAGCTGTGGAATGATCAACGAGAAAATGAATATCAGACTTTACGTCAAGAAGTATTAGATGGAGAGTTTACGCTTCAAAAGGGTGGTATTAAACTAAGTCAGGCCAAAGGTGTCGCTTTAAACATGTCGGAAAAGAGAACTACAATGGTAGATTTGCTATCGTCTCGTACCGATTTGGATTCTAATACGTGTGAGGGTAAGGCTGACGCTGCTCGCTTTAACTATCTTTTTGCCTCTTGTTTGGTGTATGATGACACGGGAGAATCCTATTTCCCCAATAGATTAGATGATTATTTAGTCAATCAAGATGATCCTGTTGCAGTGGCTGGAGCTACCGAATTTTACTATTTAGTTTCGGGTGGAGATTCAATTGACGATAAATTGCCTGAGACTAAATTTCTCAAAAAGTTTAAATTTGTTGATGATCAAGGAAGATTAATTGATAAAGACGGTCGCTTGATTGCACAAGATGGCAAGCATATAGATGAGTATGGAAATTATGTTAAGTGGAATAAAGATGGCACATCTACGAAAATTGATAATCAAGGCAGGACTGTTAGTGAAAGTGGAGATTTTGATGTTAAACATACAGCATTTTTAAATGACGATGGAGACCCCATTGACGAAAGTACGTTTGATACAAGTAAAGAAATCGATACGTCCGACGTGGCTGAAAAAGAAGAGTCGAAACCCAAACCCAAAGCTAAGCGCGCCAGAAAAAAGACAGCTTCGACAAAGGAAGCGGCAACAACCGATGAGGTTGCTCAAGATACAGAAACCTAGAGAGTTGGATAGTGGTCATACCGGAGACACCTATGTCTGTTTGCCGGTATGGCCATTTTTTATTATGTAGTTAAGGGGTAAGAGATGGCTTTTAATATTAATGCACATGTAATTTTGAGCGGTCCTAAAAATATTAAGGCCGTTACAGCTAGCATTCAAAAGCAACTCGGCTCTATTAAAGCCCGTGTAGATATACAGATCCCTAAAGATATAAAAAATATAGCAGGGTTTAATAAGAGTGTTGGTACTTTAACTAAGAATCTTAATACCTTAAGGGGCTCTACTTCTAGTCTCAACACACAACTTTCAACTTTATCTACGCACTTTCAAACTCTTGGTCAGTCTAGCGCCTCAATTTCTAAAGCTCAATCGGACATACAAAAAAACCTATCTAAAACCGGTAAAGAGGTTAATCGCGTTGGAAATGAGATTGAAGCTTTTGGAAAAGATGCGGCTTTAGCAATTCGTAGGTTTTCTGCCTTTACTGTAGCCACAGGAATTGTATTTGGTTTTGTTAGGGCGGTGACGACTGCGACTAAGGCAGCTATTAACTATGAGAGAGAAATTACTAAGGTCATTCAGGTTACAGGTGCTGGGGCTACAAAAATAGACGAACTCAACAAGAGCATTACTCAATTATCTGTTTCTTTGGGTGTAGATGCTAATGAGCTAGCGGAATTGAGTAGGATTTTTGCTCAAACAGGTCAAAGTATTGAGCAAGTACGGTCATCTATACGGGCGGTTGCACGTTCTACTTTAGCTCCTACGTTTGGATCAATGAAGAATACGGCAGAGGGTTTGATTGCTGCTATGGCACAGTTTAATATTGTTGCTAGTAGACAAGAAGAGGTCTTGGCAGGTTTAAATGCAGTATCAAAGAAATTTGCGGTTGAAGCGGAGGATTTGGTTTCTGTTATTCGTCGTGCTGGTGGTGTTTTCTCTCAGTCCGCTGGACAGTTTAGAGATCCCGTAGATGCATTAAACGAATTAATTGGTATCTTTACGGCGGTTAGATCAACTACTCGTGAAAGTGCAGATACTATTGCTGTTGGTTTAAGAACTATCTTTACACGTATTCAAAGACGTGGAACTATCGAATTTTTAAAACAGTTTAATATTGAGTTAGTCAATGCCAAAGGTCAGTTCATTGGAATGATGCCAGCCTTTAATGAACTGGCTAAAGGGTTAGATTCTATTATTAAAAAAGGAGATGCGTTAACGCTTTCTGCTATTACTGAAGAGTTGGGTGGTGTGAGACAGGTTGGTAAGTTAATTCCTGCTATTACTCAATTTAACAAGGCTTTGGCAGCAACAAAAATAGCAGGAGAGGCGGCGGCAGAAGGTCTAGGAAAAGATGTTGCTTTAGGATTAAAACCTCTTGGCAAACAGTTTGAACAATTACAGCAACGTTTTAGCGCCTTAATTCGTGAAATTTCTCAATCACAAACTTTTCAAGGATTAGCTAAGGTAGCTCTATCTTTGGGTAATGCGTTTTTGTCTGTATCAGAAACTCTAAAACCACTTCTACCTCTGTTGACAACTTTTGCAGCCATTAAACTATCTAAAGGTCTTTTTGATTTTGGCGTAGGTTTTGTTGGTGGGCTTAGAAAAGGAGGAGGTGCTGGAGGCGCCGGTGGTGCTTTAGGTGGAGCGGTTACTGGTGGAGGTGGAGGAGGTGGTGGAAAACCCGACGCTGGGACCACTGCTGGATTATCCGCAGTAACAACCGCATTAAATAAAAATGCAGGACTTTTAGGTACAAATAATATAGCAATAGGAAATTTAGATACTAAAATAGGTGCCAATACTGTAGAGCTTGGTAGTGTCATTCCTCCTTTAACAACTGCTCTTGGACAACTTCCTTTTCGTTTAGATCAGCTTACAACTGCGATCAATCAAATTAAGTTTACGGGCGGCTTTAGTCCGTTTGGGGGCGGTGGGCCTAGAAAATTTGCTAAGGGTGGTCCTGTTCGTGGTCCTTCTCATTCAAGAGGAGGAGTTCCTGCCGTACTTGAAGGTGGTGAGTACGTTATTCCTAAAGGATATTTTGCTGGTGGCGCGATAGCGGCACAACAAAAAATATTAAATCAGCCCAAGGTAGGGGCTGCGATTCTTGAAAGTGCTTCACAAAAGAAATTTCAGCATAAAACTGACCTCATAACTATTAATGAAGATCAAGTGAGGAGCTTGGCTGTGAGGGAAGGAAAAAATGATCAAGGCATACAGGCTCAAATTCCAAAGAACTATACTTTAATAAGAGATAGGTTGAATCCAGAGAATGAAACGTCTTTTAGGGACCATATTTATAAAGGGCTTCGTAACAGTGTAGACTCTGCTGGTGCGGCAATAGCGCGCGATTTAGGATTGGTATATAAGAAAATTCCTGAGACACACATTGATGAATTTGTGAATAGTATTAATAAGGCTAGTTTGGGAAATGCATTTGAAAATATATTAAACGCTATTGCTACAGGTAGTAAATTTGGTGGTTTGGGAGATTCAGCTCGGTCTTTTGATTTTACTAAGGGTCTACAATCAGCACTTGGTGGAAAGCTACAAGAAGACTTTAAAAACTTAACGGACGTGCTTTATATAGATGCTAAAGCTAGTATGAATGCGGCAGGAACGGGCGAGATGCATAAAAAGACTTTAAATACCATTGTTGAGCAACTACCTACTGGATCTACAAGCACTAATGCACAAGGTTTAGACGCAGTTAAGGTATCAGTTATTAAAGACATTTTAACTGGAAAGACTAAGCAGGGTCGTGAGAAATACAAACTCGCTCAGACTAAATATAATGCGCTTAGGGATGAAACAGGTATATCCGCAGATGAGTGGCAGAGAAGAAAAATAGAAGCGGGAGGTTTTGAACAACTTGCGGCAACATTTGCTGCTGGTGGCAATGTATTTAAACCCCGAGGAACTGATACTGTACCAGCGATGCTTACTCCGGGTGAGTTTGTAATTAATAAAAAATCTGCTCAGTCTATAGGCCATAGCAATTTAACACAATTAAATCATTATAGAACTGGAGGAGGGGTAAGAGCAGGTGCTCAGATAACGAAACCTCCACCACCACCTTTCAAGGGTGGCAAGCGTCCTGCTAAACGACAAAAAGCATTTTTTCAAACAGGTCCAAGGGAAATCTTTCACGGTAGTAATTCTGGACCATCCGATGAAATAGAAGCAGCATTTCTTCAACAGGGTGCTCGATCTGATCTGGCTTCTGGTCTCGGTCAGGGTGGTGGATTTTTTGGATGGAGTGATTTTGGCAGTGCCAGAAGTCATTCAAAATTTATATCCAAAGGCTTGCCGACTTCTGAATACAGTGAAGTTGCATTGGGTGGGAAACCTATGGTTGTGGTTGTTAAGACTGTATTAGAGCCTAGAGACTGGGATTTAGATTATGAGCTTAATCATTTTAAAGTTAACCAATGGTTGTATGCTAATTGGGATAAAGTCAAAGATGATTTAACAGGCCTGCTTGATTTAAGTAAATCGAAACAAATTAAAAGCGCCGGTCGAAAGGGTTTATTTCTAAAAGCATCAAGTCAGGCAAAGAAATCTGGGCGTGTTGGTAGCGGTACTCCCTTTGGATCAGCTCCCAAACTCATGACAAGTCCAGCAAGTGCAGGCGAGCGGGCTACCATCACTATGGGTGCGCAAACTGGCACGATCATGAATGCGTTGTCTAAGGGTACTAACTTAAAACTTATGCACGCATTTGAGGAAAGATTTTTTGCTAATATGCCAAGAGGAACAGCGGTGAAATATGTAGGAGCGAGACCGCTACCTGTTAACCGAATAGAAAAATTTGCTGCTGGTGGAAATGTTTTTGCTCCTAGAGGTACTGATACTGTACCGGCAATGCTTACTCCGGGCGAGTTTGTTATCAACAAAAGTTCTGCACAAAAAGTAGGTTATGGAAATTTAAAGAAGATGAATAGATATGCTCGTGGAGGTGCTGTTGGCACGCAATATCTAGATGATGGAGGTAAGGTAGATTCTATGGGAATGATGGTGGGAATGCAGGCAGCTACAGGAGCTGTTGCAGGATTTACTGTAGCCTTATCAAGCTTTAGTACGGATGCGCCTGTTACTTCCCTTATGAATTTAGCTTTTGCAGTACAGCAAGCTAGTATGGCTTTGAATCTTTTAGCTCCTACTTTAGTTCAGAATATAATGAAGAATAAGGCATTGTCTTCAATCACTGATAAGCTTGGAGGAAGGTTTAAGATAGTTGAAAAGCAGTTTAAAGCACCTGTTAAAGCAATGAAGAAGGCTTCTCAAGTATATAGTACGGCTGTAAAAAAAGGTGCAACTTCAGCGGAGGCATTTAGTAAGGCGAGTAACATAGCAAAACGCTCTCTTATGCACAGTTTTAATGCTAATAGTCTTAAGGGTGTTCTTATTAAAGGATTTACTGGTGTGCCTGCTCTTATTGCGGCATTGATAGCAAAGCCCCTTATTGATGGTATCACTAAACCTTTTGTAGAAGCTATATTTGGAGCTGTAGAGAAGATAGAAGGAACAGATATTGAAGGGCGTAAGGATGGTAGTCGTGCTGGTGCGGGTGCTGCTGGTGGTATAAACGCTCTTGGAGGTGCAGCTGGTAAAGCTTTGGGAGCAGCGGGTACGGTTGGATTAGCAACTGGCAATCCTTTGTTGGCTGCTGGTGCCGCAGCTTTTGTGGGTGCTGTCGAAGTGGTTAAGGGCGTAGTTGTTGGGATGGCTAAGCAGGCTGAGTTTGATGCTTTTATTCAATTAAATAAGGTATTAGAAGATACAACCGAAATATTAGGATCGTTTAATAAATTAACTATTGTTAATCAAGAAAGTCTTGAGAAACTTAATAATACTTTACTTGAAGCGAATGAAAAGTTCGGAAATGCTTTTGAAGCGTCCTTGAAAAGAGGACAAACGGAGCAACAATGGAGCATCGGAGGAGCGGCGATTAACTTGGAGGATGAATTGGGCCTTCCTGTTTTTGCGGCGAGTGCTACGGTTGCTGGGGGTGCAGTTCTGTACGCTACACAACAACTTGCAAAAATAGTGCCGGGTAAGTTCAAAGGGTTGGTGTACGCGGTTGGTGCCTTAGCTTCCGTTGGTACTGCCGCTATGACATTTGGAATGAGGGCAGATCAGGCTTCGAAAAAATTTGGGGTGGTCAATAAGGCATTTCAAAAGGCTACTGCCTCGTTTACTCCTGAAGCAATTAAAGCAGTAGACGAGGCATTTATTAAAACTACCAATAGTATGTTAGAGCAAGTTTCCGCTTTAGATTTTAGTGCTATTGAAGACCTTTCAGATATAGACGTTGGAGATGCTTTTACAGGATCTGCTGAAGGTACTCGACGTTTGGGTGAAGCTTTAGTGATTAGTGAAGGCGCGATGGATAAAGTAGACACCGCCTTAACTGGTGCTAGTGGTTCTGCGTCTAGGGTTGTTGAAGAATTTAATAGATTGGCTAAAATCAAATTGTTGACGAATTTAACGAAAAATGTGAAAGACGAAGCAGCGACATTGTCTGACAAGGGGTCTGCGGAGCTGATACAGGCGTTCGGTAAGATAAGATCTGCAATGAATATGGACACTGGAAGTTTTCAAGATGCCTTTCGTGGTGCGATAGATGAAATTGATAATATGGAAGGCGTTACGACTGCAACTAGGGCAAGCATACGTAACTATCTTATCGCAGAACAAGAAAGACAACAAACTATTCTGGATGTGGCAGCAACCACTTTATTGGCAAAAGAAGCTGCTGCCGCAGCCCAAAGAGGGTTTGATGCCTTAGCTGCATCTTTAGATAATTTTTCTGCACAAACTAAACAGATAGCTAGTCAACTATCAAGCTTTTCAGATACTATGAAGACAGAATTTGATAATATCTTTTCTACTAAGGTTACTATTGGTAAAGTTAGTGCAGTTAATCCTTTTGACAATATAGAGACTGCTACTAGATCACAAATTTCGACGGGAATGGATCAGGTTAAAAGCCTAGCAGCCGATCCAACTGATCCTGCCTTTGCAGGTATAGAAGGTCTTGTGGCAGCATCAAAGGAAATTCCTTTTGCTATCAAGGCTACTTTAGCAGCCGTTGCTGGAAAGGAAGATGTAACTAGCAAAGAAGTTTTCACTGAACTGATAAAACAATTGAAATCAAGCGGTGTCGATACAGACGCTCTGTCTCCAGTAGCATTGGGAGCATTGGAAAGTGCTATTCAGAGCGGTCTTAGTCGCCAAGGACAACAGGACGTTTCTACGGCAACTTTATTAAAAGATCTTTTAGGAGAGAAAGGGGACGTTCAGAAAAATTTACTTGCGTTAAGTGACGATGCTAGAAAAGCAATGTCGGTAGCATTTGAAGCTGCTACAGGATATAGGAATGCTCTGTTAGATATCGCAAGATTACAGGAGGAAATGTTACGAAAAGAGCGAGACTTTAAAATTTCGATGCTAAGTAAGGAAGCATCCTTACAGGATCGAATTGCTAAAGCTACTGGTGGTAAAACTGGGACAGAGGCACAAGCAAGATCAAGACTTGGCGCTACAATGCGTGTTCAAACGCAAATGAGAACTGGGAGAGATGCGCAGGGTAACTTTATCACGAGTGGTGTTCGTAGCGTAGCAGATCCCTTCGATGTTAATGCATTAATGGATCAACGTAGTAAGTTAAAAGGGAAAAGAGAAGAAGCTAGAGAGCGATTAGGATTAGCTCCGGGTCAAGCATTTGATCCTAAGAGAGTGGATGTAAAAGATAAGGCTGAAGCGAATAAACTAGGCTTGTTGAATGAACAGCTTAATGGGAATACAGCCGCTTTACAGGAACTGTCAAATAATACTTCTGTATTGGCAGCTATTGAACAAGAGATTGCTACCTTACAAAAGAAAGCTATAGCGTCACAACAAGCTGCTATGAGCTTTGATGAAGCTCGACTTGCCGTTGCGTCTGGAGAAATGGAACAAGCAGATTTTGATAAGAATTTCGGCAATCCTCTTAGGGCAATGTTGCGAGCTACTCAGGGAGGAACTGTTACTGCAAATGAAGCTGTTCGTATACGTAAGATGCAGACTGATCCAGCGTTTAAAGGGTTTATGGATACGGCCTTTGAAAAGGAAACCGCTCGTCGTCAAGCATCAGGCGAAACGGTCTTTGATAAAAGCCTGAAAGGGGGACTGGGAGGAAGGCGGCAGATTGAAGAAAGAGATGTTCGTCGTGAATTTAATAGAAACAATCAAATAGGTATTGCTTCGGTTGCAGCGGCATCAGGAGTTGCGACTGATCTAAATCCAGCTATTCGCGAGCAACATGCAAGATCGATGCGATTGGAAGATGAGGCGCTTGATAGAGGTGGGGACATGGCGGCTTTTGGAGCCACACAAGGAGATGCGGACACTTAGTTGTTTGCATCACAAAAAGAAGAATTTAAAAAAATATTTAAAACAGCCAATGAGGGTTTAGAACTTGCTATTCAGAAATTCCAAGATGCTGTTGATGACTTTAGAAGATTAAGAAGTGTCGGTGAAGATCCTGATATAGCTAGGGAAAGACATTTTCAGGCTGCTTTGACCTTGCAAGGCTTAGAGGATAAAAAGGCTGCATTGCCCGCTACCGCAACAGCAGAAGAAAAGAAAAAGCTTGATAATCAAATTCTTGATGCAGAACAAAAAGTGATAGAAGCAAGACAAGATGCTGGAAGATCTCAGCAAGCACAGACGGACGAAGCAAAACGAGCCGCAGTCGATGTTAAAGAAGCTGATAGAATGGTAATTGTTGCTGACAAAAAAGAGAAACAATTAAAAGCAGATCAAATAGCTCAGGGCAAAGCAGCAACAATACTAGCAGGTTTAGGAACGGACGACAAGTTCGCAGGGGTTCCCGGCGGTGGACGGTTCGGTGGAATGAGCTTTGCAAACAAATCCACAGGCTTTGAACAGGCAACAGACACGTTGATTAAGAAGATTGCCGAGGACACTTTTGGAGCAGGATCAACAGCTTCTGACCAAACTATAGAGAAGTTAACAAATATTAGAGATCAGGTTGCTGCTGAAGGGGGCAATCAAAACGACTGGGCTGAAAGGTCTAATAAAGCTGTGCAAAAGCAGTTGGAAGCCGTAGAGAAACAAGACGCTATTACACCTGCTCAGATTACAGCCGCAGGAACAGCTAAAGCTGAAGCTGACGTTGATGCTGTAAACGCTACGAATAGACAAACAGCACTCATAGACGCACACCATGCTGAAGACGCAAGACACAATGACATAATGGATAAGTTTGCTCTTGCAGGAATAAGTCCCGGCAGTATATATGTGGCTGATGATAAACAGCTTAAAGAAGTTAAGAAAATTGCAGAAACTGGTAAAGCGACTGAGGAACAAAGCAAATCGCTTAAAGAGATGGCTAAGAACATGGGAGTGAGTACGACTAAAATGCGTCGGGGTGGAGTAAGAACGGATAAAACAGACCAAGAACTTGCCGCAAGTATTATGAAAGCGGCAGAACCCTCTAGATTGATGATTCCCGGTCGTCGTAGAGGTGGTAAAGGTCCGGGTATTACCGCAAGTCCGGGAGAAATGATGCGAAACGATCCTCTTGCGCAGGGTATTAAAAAGGGTGCGCTACGGGCGCTTGCTCCAGTCGCTAATGCTTTAACTACAGTAACTGCTGGGGCAGGGGCTGGAATAGGTACGGTTGCTACTGGGGCACTTAAAGGTACTGCACTTGTTGTTCCAGACGCATGGGGTGGAGAATTTATAGACGCGGTGGGGGATAACGTGTGGGATTCTAGCAAAGCAGCAGCCCAACAAATGGGAGGTGCTGCACGGAACACGCTTACGCTAAGTGGGGATTTTCAAACAGATTTGTTAGGTCAGCAGCTGAAACAGCAACAGGATGCGGGAAATGCGGGCACGGCATCACGGTGGGCGGGGGGAATAGCAAGGGTAATAGGTGAAGGAGCAGTTGGGATTCCGGGGGTGGGTCTCGCAGGAAAAGGAGCACAAGCTACAGGAAGGGTAGCACAAGCTACAGGAAAAGTAGTAGGTAGGGAAATTGTGGAAACTTTGCAGTCTACTGGGGGAGCTTTGAGGCGTGGGCTGACACCAGCGCCAAAATCAAAGAAGATTCTCGGATTTGCTGATCACACAGGTGATATAAGCAAGGCTGATAAGTTGAAACGACTTGATCGGCTATCTTTTGATGAAGCTCGAATTGATCCTGATTATATACCTCACAGTCAACGACCGGTAACGACGGGTAAGGGGAAGCGTCCACTGTCAAACAAGGAGATAGGAGAGATCAAAGCTAAGCAAAACGCAGCTGTGAAGGCTGATGAAATAGCGAATCAGAAAGCAGCCCAACAACAGCGTGCCGAATTGGCACATGCAGATGATCGTTTGCCCCGCAAAGGTGACCGACCGCCGCTAAAACAGCAGCCTAGCACTATGGATGAGCTTGTCAAGCAGCAAAAAAGCTTGGATGAAGCGGCTGGTATAAAACCATTAAAACCACTGAAACCGGTGCGACCCGCGCCGCCTAAGCCAACAACCCTCGCAGATATTACCACCCCAAAACCACGGGTCATTGGCGGAAAGATTTGGGGAAAAAAGCCTGTAAAAACGACGCCATCACTTCCCGGTACGACGCCACCACTTCCGCAAACTCTTGATGACATAATAAACAAATTTGCTACGACAGGAGGTAAAGCCGCAGGGAAAATAGGTACTGGAGTAGATGATGTTATAAAGAATCTACCTCCAGCAGTGCAAAAGAAATTGGCTGAAGCTCAGAAATTTATAAAGAATCTTGGTAAGGGTGGTAAGGGTGCTAAGGGTGGTGCTGGAAAGGCGGCTAAGGAAGGTGCTGGAGGAGATGGTGGATTATTGAAGAAGATGTTTGATTATGATAGTAAGCGAACTTGGAAACAGTACGCTAAGGATCGGATAAACCCAAAAAAGAGATATGGAATTGAGACAGGGAATTGGGGCGGGGGTATTATGCAAGGTGGGACAGATATGCTCACCATCGATTGGTTGCTAAAAATGTTTAAGATTGATCCATTAGAAAAGGTTGGCTTGACCGAAGATCTAGATACATTTAAGCCAACAGACTTAAACATGGGTGCTTATGGTGGTGCTCCGAAAATAGATGATTCGGTAGGGGTTGGAGGAGCGGGAGGCATGACAGGACTGGGGGGTTTGGGTGATCTTGGAGCTGAAGCACCTCCTCCTAAATTAGGTAGGTTTGCTGCTGAAAGATTTAAAAAAGAAGAAGTAGCGCCTCGACCAGATGAATCTGATACTACGAGAGCAGTAGAAGAAGCGAAAAAGTTGGGAAGAGCAAAGCTACGGGCGAAGGCAGAATTGTATAAACAAGATATATCAACGGCGCTTCGGGGGCGAAAAACAGCGGATTGGACAATGGAAGATCAAATGAGGCCGGGTGGGGCACGAACAATGAAATACGACCCGCAGGCAGCAGCCATACGAGCGCCATGGGAATACTCGGGGGATATCGTCAGTACTGCGGCACAAGTACAGAAGCAAAAACAAAAAGAGGAACAGGCTAAAGTTGATAAAGCAAAAGCCGATCAGACATCACAGCTTGGATATGAGAGTATGTTAGAACAAGGACAAAAAGAAGCAGAAAAAACAACAAAGCCTTATGTTCACGATCCAAAAAGTAAAAAGCTATCCATAGACCCTGCCAATATTGGTGTTAAAGATATGGCTGAGCGTCGAAGATCAGACAAGCTTTTAGAGATGAGAGAAGCAGCTACAAAAAGTCCTGATGCACCAACACGAAGATTTGGAGAGTCTTTACTAGATACGCGAGGCAAGGGCGGTGCTCGCAGGCGTCGAGCACCTCGCGAGCGTCAAGCACCTCGCGCATGGATAGAGAAACAACAAAAACAAGGACTACCAACCGATTATAAATCCTACCTTCAGGATCGTAGAATGAAGATGAAAACCGGAGCTGAAGATCCGATGGGTTCAGCTGTGGGCGTAGCAAAACAGGCGGCGGGTGTAGTGGGGAAGGGTCTTGGAGCAATTGATCCCACAAAATCCGGCAATCTTTTCAGCAGTGCAGGTAAGATGCTAGGCGGTGTCTTGGGAAGGGGAAAACCGCCCGAACCGAGTGCGATAGATAAAATCTTGGGACCGGTTGAGTCTGATATGCGAAAAATAGCACCTGATGTGGATGGCTTTGGCACTCCTATAAGCCATGGAGATATATGGGGTGACACGAGAATGCCGGAATTGGCATCGGATAGGGCTATGGATGATTTGCGACGACAAGAAGAGATTTTAGATCCTAAAAAAGCGTTTGATTTTGGCTTCGGAGGAGGAGGAGGAGCAACAGGTGGTGCTGTTACCGGTAATGTCGGAGAGGCCTTAGCAACAGAGCAGCAACAAACTCAAGCTGCCACAGTTAGTTCAGGCGAAGAGATGGGCGCACTAATAGTAGTGGGGATGAAAAGTAATATAGAAGGCATTGGTCAAACTATTGCAGAAGAAATTAAAGCTAATTTAGCAGGAACTGATATAAAGATTCAAGCACAAATGGGTCCGATTCAGGTTCAAATAACAGATGGTGGTAATACACTCCAGAGGTTGGGAGATGGCATGATTGATACTACGAAGAGCATTATTACTTCGGCGTTTAATGCAGCATTTAATTCCGATGGCAATCCAAAAGATCCCGATGTTAATCCGTCTAGTGCTACGAGAGTCATCAATAACGTTCCAAGACAATAAGGTAAATTAATATGGCTGATCCCGTTGTAATGCAATATGGTACTTTTAACTTCGCCAGTGTTGGTGCCAATCCTATCTTTACTATCAATAAAGAGATACTAAGGACTGCGGGTCAACATTCTTTAGGAACAAAAATTACAGTTACTTTAAACGGCAGTATTTTATATATAGCCGACGTGGATGAGGAAAAGGGTAGTCTTAAAGCTGTCACTGAACGTATTGACGCAGTAAAGAATGCGTTTGCAAAAGATTACGAAGAATTTTATTTAGCGTGTGGTGACGTTATTTATAAAGGATATCCTATAGTTGGTAGTGTAGATTTTAGTAATCATGGTGAAGATAATTATGTGCTTCTCGCTGACTATACCATTGTTTTAAATTTTAATCGTTTAGATGCCGAAGGTAAAGATGGATATGAACTAGCTGGCTTTGAACAGGGAAATACCGGAGATGATCCAGAAGCTACAGACCTTACAGCATATAACTTACTTTCTGCTTCAGATGAATTAAGTGTAGAATTTTATAACAATAACGATGGAGGAAAGATCACTTATTTTTCTGGAGGTGAAGATCTTTCCAAACCCACCGTTGTGTCTGTACAAAGAAGTCTTTCGGCACAGGGCATGGGAATGTCTAAGCATAAAGAAGGAACCCAAGCTGTGTTTAGTGCGGAGGAAAGTGCACGATTTTGGATTATGGCACAACTAGCAGATGACGAGTCCGAAGGTATTAAAAATTTATTTTGTGTTCAAGATTTTAAAATAATAAGTAGAGTTAGGACTGTGACTTCCAATAAACTTGATGGTAGCTGTAATGCAAGTGTAACATATTTATTATCTGAACAAGAAGATGATACAAAATATATAGAAAGTTTTGATGTTACTGTTGACACATCTACAGACAGCCCTTTGACAACGATTAATGTTAATGGGACCATACAGGGCTTTTCAGAGGTAGGCTTTACAAAATCTACAGATGTAACGGAGTGCGATACGCCTAATACTGTTAAATCTGCGTTTGATAGTGCTACAGATGGATGGGAAGTAGTTAAGTCTAAAATCTATAATAGACTGAAGAATTTTTTTGATAACGATAATTATGTAGATAAACATGGTGTTGGTCTAACAACACCGATTACTAAGGGAACATTACATATTCAACCTTTAACTGACAGTATTGGCTATAATATTGAAGCGGGTACAGTTACGTATAGTAGAAGTTATAATAATAGGGTTGAATTTTATAACGACAACGCTTTAACAGAAACGATTTCTTACAATACTAACAATGCGACCGACATATATGCTAGCCTGACCGTGTTGGGAAGGGCTAATGGACCACTATTTCAAAATATGGGAACAACAACGGCTGAAACTAGGGATTTATCTATTGATGCTATAGTTCAACCCGTAAGTACAAAAACCTCCATTACACATGCACATGAGTCTGCTCCCTCAACGAAATATGATGAGCTAATTGATTCTTATGAGGCTGCTTTTGGGGCTGGAGTAGTTTATTTCCGAAATAGTGATACTGAAGCTTGGGAACCGACACTAGGACACTATACTAGATCTATTTCATGGACGGTAGGAACATGCTAAAGTAGAAGAGGAATTGTTTAATGGCATCTAAAATTTGCACACCAGCCAATTTATATGGACCTTATGAGCAGACACTATTTTTAGGGTGTAGTGTTCTAGGTTTTACAGCTTCTGCTGGATGGGGCGGTCAAGCTTCAGAAGTAACCATAGAGCTAGTAGAAGATACCTGTGATGCTAAAGCAGGTTATTTTAAACGAATATGGACATCGGGTGGCGGGACTATCTTATCTTCACCCCTTCAGCACACCGGTCCTGATCCGGGTTTTACCAATCCTAATATAGGCGCACCAGCATATTTTCGTGTTCAAGACTTCGAATTTACTGGCTTAATTCAATCATTCACTAAAAAAAGTAGTACTAGCTCTATTGCTTATTCTGTAAAATTAGTGGACCCTAGACCTATTTTAGATCATGCCCAAGTTATTCTTGACACTTATCAAGGAGGTCATCAGGGTCTTTATAATGTTTTTAATGTATATGGATATTTAGAGTACATTAATTCTACTGTTGGTCCAGATGGTAATTTTTGTGGAGATAATTTATTACAGCATGAGGGCGCGGGTGGAGGAGGTACGGCAGTTGGTGCGCCCGCTCAAGGTTTTGGAGGCGCTAGAAGGAGTGAGAGGGGTATTTCTTGGACGTTGATTAAACAAGCTTTGAAAGATCTAGCTGGTGGTCCTTATGGGTCTAATAGTCCAGCATTTTCTTTAGGCGCGTTATTCTACCGTCAAGGTACTAATAATGGTTATGGAGAATTAAGCTTTCCTAATTTTAGCTCTCCTGCTGCTGGTGCTAGATATGTTTTAGACATTAGCGAACTTCCAGATCCTTATTCTTGGGATTATCGTATAGCCGGTCCAGTAGTTAGTTTAAGCGACCTTATTAATCAGGTATGTTCAGATGCTGGTGCGGATTATTATGTAGAACTATTACCATCAAGCAATAGCTTAGTTATTAAAGTTAGAACTGTATTGAGAACACAGGCTTTAGGCTCCTCTACTACGATTAGTAACTTTATAGCATCCAAAGATGTAGACGCTGGTGGCAACGGTGTTATTTCGAACTCTATAGGTAGAGAGCTTAGATCAGACGTTAACAGTACATTATTAATTGGTGGTAAGGCCAGACAATATTTTCAACAAACCAATACTAGCTATATTACTCCTTTTTGGGGTTTTGATATTGATGGTAATCTTCAACAGGGAAGGTATTTGAAGACAGAATGTGGTGGAACCTGCATAGCTAATTGTTGGCGTGTCTTATTGGATTTTCGTAAAATTAACTTATCATTAGGTCATCCTGTTGTATTGGATATTGAAACTAATTCTTTTGGTGAAGATGGTTTTGGATGGGTTTTAGAAGTTGAATTACGAATGGCTATGGGAGATTATGAGACTTTTAAAAATAAGATTATAAACGATACCCATAAAAATTGTGAGACGGGAGCTGATACGGTATTAAAACGATATTTTAAAGAAACTCTATTCGTTCAAAGTTCAAAAACTAATGATCAAAAACCTACGAGCGAACGAGGTGCTACACAGTCGGCAGTACCGGGTTCTAGGGCAACTGAAGCGGAGTCAGAAGGAATACAAGACGGTTTGATTGGTCAAAAAACAGAAAGAGATAAGCAGACATTATATAATTGGCTCCATGCTTATGCCCAAACATATTATGGTACAAAATTTCTTACTTTAGTTCCGGGTATATGTCTAGTAGAGTCTACTGTTACCGATCCAACATTGCCAATTACTAGTCCAGCTAATATAACCACTATTTATAGTGACGAACCGTCTACAGACGGCGGTTGGGCTTCTTTAACTGATCGTGTAACAACCTTAGTAGATAGTATGGATATATTAGGATTGACTAATTATACTGCTCGATCAGACACATTTAAAGACACCGTAGGTAAGCTCAGTCCTATTCTCAAATTTAGATCTTCTGGAGATCTAGACGTATCGGATTTAGCGGTTGCTGATTATGTTACAGACGGTACTGATGGATCGGGAGTATGGTTAAAGGGCTCTATAGATTCAGAATGGGTTGCTGGATCTCCGATATATGGAGATAGTCACTATAATTCGGCAGCAGATGGAGGTGGTAGAAAACTTTCGGCGTTAATTACCGCGTCCGCAAGAATGGGGCTTGGAGATCCAAAAGCGGTAGCTAAGACCAATCAAAATTCAACTCCAGACTCACCTGCCGATGGTGCAGTGGACCGTTTTCTGACCGACGCGGAAGTTTCAGGTATTAGTAAAGAAAATGGTGGACATGCAGCCACAGCAGGCTCGGTTGGTTCGGCTTTTGTGCATCCGATAGCCATCGGCGTACCATTAAAAAGTAATACCAGAACTTATGGTCCGTGGTATGTAGCTGGTGCTAATCCCGGATCTGTCACATGTGAAATAGATGATGGACTTGTACCTTGGGAGTATGGTGGTATTTCGTTTATGAATACTGCGGGAATTGCTAAGGTTCAAAATAGTGCTACGGCAATGCAGTTTGGCGATAGGGGTGAAGTCACTATTCCCGGTTATCCCAATCTTTCTGTTGGATCTCCCCTCTCTTCTACTGCATCCCTTTTGTTTGGTGCAAGATCTTTAAATGTTGGTGTGAAACAATGGCCACGAGGCCCTGCGTCATATGGGGAAGTTAATTGGGCAGCTCCTGCAATACCAGCGGGAGGAGGAGCATCGGTTACTAATATCAATGTTTCTGTTGGTACACAGGGTGTAACAACCTCATATAGTATTAGTACATTTACTCCAGTTTTTGGAAGATTTTCTAAAGGAAATGCAGATCGAATTAAACAAATTGGTTTAAACAAGTTGGCAGGTGAACGAGAAAGAAGAGCCGATTCCGCTGTCAAGCGAGCGATTCAAATGTCGGAAGACCGCCGTATTGCCAATACTCCAATTATTGGCAAAGATCCTATTGCCCCAAAAAGTCCAGCTATATGGTTTGTAGGAAAGCTTACAGAGGATGGTAGAAGAAAGATTGTTATTTCAGCAGATGCACTGGATCTAGTATATAATACAGACTATGACAATAATGCTATCATGACAATAGACGGTTTCTTTAGGCCAGTGTCTCTTACGGGCGGTGTAGAGCAAAGCTTGATAGACGCTGGAGATGGTAAGTTTATACCACGTATTAATCAACAAAATCCTACTGGTGATATTGGTCAATATGCAGAGAGGGGATTTAATCAAACACCTGCCCCACCGCCACCAGTTAATGAATATTCTGGGTTACCTATTAGGCAAAAATATTTAGATTTTCTTGGCGACCCCTATCATAATACAGGATTGTTTGATGATTATCGAACTAAGCTTGTGGATGGAGCAACTCTTGTTCCAGCCTTTGAAGGCAATGATGGCTTAAATCCCTATGGAGGCCATGATGTCGAAGGAGTGGCCAGAAAAAGTTTAGCGTATTTAACTGGTCAAAGTCCAACCAGTAATAATACACTATTATTTCATGATGGTACGTCTCTTCCAACGGGTGGTTCTGGATATGCAAATGACTATAGATTTTTAGCACATCGTGGACCACTGGTGATACATGGATGGGGTTATGATATTTATGGAAAACCTATTCCAAACGCATCTGGTGACGAGGGCTCTAGCACTGGTAATTTTAATACTAGCTATGTTGGTTTGTCAGATAGATTTAAAGAGAATTGGTTAGGAGATGCTCGTGATTGGCCTGTAGCTCCAGTAGACTTAAGGTTTGATAGAAAACGAGGCGTTTGGACTGTACCGCCTGCTTTTCGACTGTATCAAGTTCAAAGTGTTAATGGGGCTGTTGCAGGTGGATCAGGTACGTTTGAAATCATAAAGTCTAAAGATGACTTATCTGATGCTAGTGGAAATTTAATTGAGAGTCCAACTATTCTAGCAGAAAACTGGAGTAGTGTTTCTATAACTAAAACAGAAAAAAATGTAGCATATTATGACAGTCCTTCGTCTAGTTATTGGTTGTTGGGTGGAGGTGGTGGTCAGGTAGTAGCAGGAGTTTCTGCAAGTGGTACACCTGCCGTATATAATAGTACGTATAAAACGCTTCAAGATGGATGTATTCATATTTGGGCGTTTGTAAGGCCTAATGATTTTCATACAGGTCTTGTCTATGAGCCTGACGATAGAGCATCTATTTCTATTGGTATATTTGATAGTGGAACGCTGTATGCGTCTGGTGCTCAAGTAAGATTTACAGGAGACGGTCCTTTATGTCAATATCATAGCTATGTTGCTCCCACCGGTCAAATTCCGGGAGTATTTAATACGGGCGCTTGGACGAGGTCAGGATGTGAAACCTCTATACAATATATAAATAGTGGTGTAACTGATATTGGTCCGGGTGATTTTGGAATTGAGTCAGGATGGTTAAGAGCGACCGGAGAAACTTATCTAGACACTGGGTGTACCGTAACGTGGAATCATGGTATGTTTACCACACCTATTCAGGGACATTATGTGGAAGGAGGAGCGGGGAATGATATTTTGGTTTGGTATGATTGTGAAGTTATGAGAGGATGGAGTGATATAGCATGAGTAATATTGCTAATCCCGGATGCTGTTGTGATATTGGTCCATACTATCCGTGGCTATGTTATGAAACTGGAACTTTAGGGGCCACTGCGCCCTATACTGGACAGATAGTTCGAACGCCTATTGTTACAGTTTCTTTTAATGCTTACGGAAGTGGCACTGTGCCATGGTATGATGCTGACTCTTCTTATGCCTCTGGCTCAAAGGTTTATGTTTCAAGCGACAACCATGTCTATACGGCCACTGAAGAAGTTGGACTTGATGGGATGGCTGCTGGTTCCTTTGATTCTGAGTTATGGGAGGACTTAGGTGAAGTTCCTAATCAAGACATTGACAAGCATTGTGTAGCTCCCAATGGTTCTCCGGTAGATTCTACCGCAGATAAACACTATATCAGATTTGATGTTATTGACAGAGAGGATTCTTGGGAGGATTCGGGTACGCCTATTGCAGAAATAGGGAATATGGCATTGCGTACTCCGGGTGTGAGTTATGCTTGGCACATTATTGAAGATAAACGATCTTTTCCAACTTTTAGTGAGAGTGTAGATTATAATTCAGGAGATTTAGTAACAACCTCTTATGGCTCGTCCGATTCTGAATGTCCCGGTGGTATTACTTGTGATGAAATTTTATTTCCGGGTGTTACTGACTGTTGTACTGAGTGGGTAGCTAAGGACGAAATTTCAGCAAGCACTTTTGATAAGGATGAATGGCAGGTTGTTGATCCAAACATGTCTAAATACTGGTTGGTCTTGGCTGATTGGTCTCAGCCGGAAGCATGGGTATCTGGTGAACCCGGTACTATAATTGCATCGAGGAACTTGAGTAGTAAGCCAGTTGCGAGTGATCCAATTTATGATAATACTACAGATGGTTATGAGGGTAAACCCAAGGACGAATACTCTCTAACGCAAATACGTGAGCCAGCCGAAGACTTCATGGTTAAACGACCTAGTACGCAAACGCAAGAGAATCTCATGATGTTGCCACAAGTTAAGCGTGCTTTTATGTCGAACACGATGAGTAGCTACAAACCATTGTCAAGGGGAGAGACTTTGGGTTGGGGTAATCAGTCTACGAATATTAGACATGGTTGGGAGGACAAGTCGTGGAATGATGGGAAGGGCGAATTCAAAACATCGCTATGTAATAAAGCTAAAAAGCATGATGCTAAAGGAGGAGATGCTCCCAGCCATCCCATCACATATGGTGCGGAAATATCAGCGGGAATTTCAACGATTAGTGCTGATGATAAAGATTTTTATTACTTTGAGATTGTTCCTCTTGCAGGTGGAGGCACACCTATCTTGTGTGGTGATAGCGAGACATGTGGTCAGGTCGGTGAGGATGGCGAGCCGGTTGCCGGAAGTTTGCCGGGAGGCGCCTGTTGTGAACGTCGGTGGGGAGATTATCCTCAAGAAGAAGGTGCGATGCGACGTAAGATCGTAGTGCAACATTGGCATAGAGATGGTGATACTATTAATTATTCAGGTAATTTAGATTATCCAAATTGTAGTGGTAATTGGAAAGGGGCTCATTGTGAATATGGGGGTAAATCTTCAGACGACGGTCGAATGCGCACACTAAGTAGTTGTGATCCACAAGATTGTAATGATGCATATGGTATAGACGAAACCTTTTGGACTAATGAGGATGATGCTGGCTTTTCTAAATGTAGTGCTGCTCGACCAGCAGATATCATATATAGCTTTGAGGGATTTGATGAAACTTTTGGAAAACGAAAAAGAAGAAAAACTTGGCATGGCGATTCTATTTGCGTAGGTGGGTATAATGAGAGCAACTCTTATACAAAGACTCAAAAATTTGGAGCAGGATATTATGAAACGCATCCGCAGGTATATGCAATTGCGCCTCGTGTGCCTATGCGAAGTCTATCTATAAGGTCACGACGATGGGGTCCACCTTCCTATGCGGAGACTATAAGCAACCCGAGTATAAAGGCTCCAGACACTTGTGTTATGTCTAATTATCAATGCAATAGTAACGGGTATGGAGCAAAATCGGGAATATATAATGGAAGTCTTACAAGCTATACGGAAGCGTTTACTCCAACTTGTGAATGTGGCTTACCCAAACAGGGATCTCCTAATTCAGCTACTTTAGATGATCTGGATTATAAGTATAAATGGGTGACCATACCAACGACATATACGGAAGGCGAGGATGACGAGTGTAATCCCCCACATGTGGTATGGGAATATGATGAAGAAGGTGCTGCAATATATGAACAGTGTCCATGTCAAGATCCGGGACCGCAGGGTCAACCGGGGACAACTAGGGAAAGTATTGAAAACGACGGTTCTGTATGGGGAGACGTGAGTGACTCGGGTCATAAATGGCATGTGGAAGGAATTGATCCGCACACAGAGGGTGACGTTAAACTCTGGTGTGAGGGAAAAACGTGGTATGACTGTAGTGCATCTCCACCTGTAATCGACATTGGTGGAGAGCCACAATACGATTTTGACAATTATGTTTCAGAGAGTGGAGACATATGCCACCAAAGCAACGTAAGAGGAAACGGTGCGCTTAACTGGGAGAGGGTGGGTAATTATTGTGAACCGCAAGGACTGGGATATCCACAAGGTAAAGGATTATCACATTATAAAAAGCGGAATGATCTAGAGGATTGGATGTTTGGAACTTGGGCTAAGAATTGTGACGATCTGTGGCAGTTCTATTATTGTCATGCACTGCCTAGAGACGATTCTTATGGTGCATGGGCTGATGGTGTGATAGTGCCAAGAATTCCCAGTTGTATAAAGCAAAAATATGCGTCGGTTCAAGAATATGACTGGCAAGGCAATCCTACCCAAATCGTCATTAAAAATGCACGACAGAACATACCAACTTGGCAGACAGATAATTCACCTGACTGGGATAATGCAGGATGTAGTAAGACTTATGCAGATGTGTGTGCTCTCTATGAAAAGAAAAAACAAGAATTTTTAAATGAAATGGTGCTGTATTCTTTCGACAGAGATGCTATAAAAAGGGAATATCCGTCCGCGCCCGATCCGCTTCCCGAGGATTATGTTCAGCAGAGGTTCATATGCTCTGACACACTGCGTCCAGAAGGAAATCCCGGATCTGGTGTCACTTCATACGATCTTATGGACAACAAATGGGAGTTATATAGATGTGGCGAATCGATAGCAAACGTTTGGAAATGTAATACGGTCCAATACTGGGGTTGCTGGTCACCGAGTGAAGACTTTTTAACATATAATTGTGGTTATTGTTTTGATAGTAAAGGCGGTGCTTTTCACGAAGTACAGGACGTAATAGACAGAGACCGGGATAGGCATAAGCAGTATGACTGGAGCCATCCGGGACGTTTGGCAAGATGCTCTAAAGTCAAGTTTAATATTTCTTGTAGGAAGATGGATAATTTAACAAATAAATTTAATGTATATTCTGAATTATTAGTTGGCTATCCTATGACCGGTTTGTATCCCACTGGTCAAGCTTATCACCATAATAATAAAAATTTAAACTATACTGTAAAATCAACAAGATACAAACTATGGAGTAAAAACTTTGAGTATGAGTCGCGTCCCTATAACATTGGTAACTATAGTCTTACTCCACTAATGGGAGTGACTTTATATGGTTATGATGCGGGTCAGGAAGGTATTGATAGTTATGGCGCATCCGACATTACCGATATGGTTCCACATACGTTGCTAGAACCCGTAAAAACTAATTATGAATATTTCAAAAAGCGTAGTGACGCACCTGTCGAGTGGAAGCAGATAGCTGCACACTATGGGAACTATGTAATTGACAGTCGGAGCATTTGGGATGAAACAGTGCATCGAGAAAGTCAAACGGACTTGGCTGACACGCTTCGGGGCGCGTTTGCGGTGTGTAGTACTAAAGGTGAGAAAACCATAGAATGCTATGCGGGATTTTCGTATTTGCCAAGTGTAAGAAATATTGAGGAGTCGCCCTGTAAAGGTATAATAGATGCTCATTGTAACTGTATAGCTAGTCAATCATATGGGCCAGCACAGGTATTTTTTAGAAAATATAAGTTGTGGAATAAGCTATTTATCACAGAGCCTAGAGCTAGAGCTATTTATGCTTTGCCTGAACATGACTGTGAAAAACAGTATCAGAAGGGCGATATTATTGAATATGATGCATGTGAGTGGGTTGCACAAAAACAGACATTTAATCCAACTGGAACATGGGTTGGAGAACCGAAATATCGTGGTATTGGTAGATTTAACTGCGCCGTACAGTATGCTGCTGGAGATAAGGTTAGAAATGAGAGTGGTAGCTTAACATATATATGGGAAGCTAAAGTGGCCACAAAAGATCCTGCGACTGAATGTCCTGCGTGTCCAGAAATTTGTCCCTATGATTGCGATGTGACATATGCTTCAGGAGATGAGGCGATATTTGCTGGAAGTGGTAGTCAAGTTCAGTATGTGTGGGAAGCTAATCAACCTGTTGAAACTGGAAATTGTATTAAGTATCCTGAATGGAATTGTACTGGAATATATAGCCGAGGTCAGAAAGTCACAGTATGTCGTGATGCGGGTGGCGACATAACGGCTTGTTCTAGCGTAGGTGCCACTACTGGATTTTGGATTGCCTGTACAGGAGATAATGCAACATATTCTGGAGATGGATCATGCTGTACGGCGATTGCATGTGGTGACTATCCTATTTTTCAATGTACTGGAGAGTATGAAGCTTGGGATATAGTAATATCTGGTGGAGGGTGTGAATATTACACTACTCCTACGGCCTTTGGGCCTTATCAAGAGTATGATTGTAGTGGTGTAACATATGTCGAAGGAGATATAGTTACTTATAATGGTAGTCTATATGAGCGTAATGAGGCTGTGGGCGATCCTCCATGCTTTAAGAATGAGAAGATTTTACCGTGGCATGGTTGCGGACCAACTGGTGCAGACGGTCTCCACAACGTTGGTGTTGGAGATAATAATGCATATCCTATAGGTTCTGTTGTTTCTATTGAGGGAGATGAGTGTGATCAATGTGGCGTTGGTCGTTTTCCATCAGATTGCTGGACGGCGGTAGCATTAGATGATCGACCAACGGGAATTTTAGATGAGGACTTTCTGTCTTTATCAGATTTTTACTGTGCTGAAACTTATGTGGTGGATGATAAAGTTAGGCATACGGGTTCTGATGGGATTATGACCGGTTGGATAGCTACAGAGGGTGTTTCTCCCAATGCAGACTGCTTTCCTGATTTTAGTTGCAGGGCAAACTATGAGGTGGGCGATGTCGTAAAGCATACTGGGTCCGATGGAATTATGACCGGTTGGGTAGCTAAACTAGCTATTTCACCCAATCCTTTGCGGCAAGGATATATAGATGACAGCATCTACCCATACGATAATACGGTTCACGGTTATAACGCAGACGGTACGTCAGATAGTTGGTGTTATAACAAGTTTGACTGTGAAAAAACTTACTCGATTGGTGAGCAAGTACAGCACACCGGTGCAGATGGATTGTTAAGTTTTTGGACAGCACCCGGTACTATTGGACCTTCGGTAGACAAACTTCCAGCGTATGATCCTGATTATAGTTGGGATGCTGAGCATGGGACGTGCGCAGAAGGCGATGACGCTCGTTTTTATAGTAGATATAACTCTCCACCTGATATGGTTAAACATACTGGTATAGATGGAACTATGAGCGGGTGGATTCCGACTTGGCAGGTTAAACCTTGTCTTAGTCAATACTCTGTCCCTACTTGTAACGATCCATATGGTCAGGGTCCAAAGCTAGTCAGCGGTTTCAGCCTTGAAGATTGGAGTTTGGCATACGACTCTGTCGGCACCCCACTGTTTACCGGTTCTCCTTATGCCCTTTCAGAATTTGATTCCAATTATAGTTGGAGTGGTGATGCATCTACTTGTACCGACTCCACAACCCACCCGTTCAAGAACTGCGCACAACAACCTTGTTCAGATAGACTTTACAGTAACAGTCATAAATACAGAACCATAGAAGTCCTTATTCCGGCTCTAATAGAGGGTGTCTGGCAAGAGGTATCTGCCGATCCACCGTTGTATCGTCGTGTTGTTAAAGAAGATCCCTATTGGTACGAGGCTAGCAATCGAGAATTTTACACTGATGCAATTCAACATACGGGTACGGACGGAACTCTGAGCGGATGGTTTCCTACCAGTTATCGTGATCTTAGAGCTTGTGCGAATGACTCTTGTTGGGATGACTTAGAGTGTCCTTCATATGCAGATTGCGAATTTGATCCTACTAAGTGGGAAACGGTAACGGAATTTTGTTCTCCATTCGATCCTGATGAGTGGACGCGGGGCGATCCCGAGGATGCTTGCTGTCCATTTGTTGGGGTAACCGATAAAGATGAGACAGCAGGAACGTATTATTCGCCGGGAGTTCTTAATAGTAGCTATTATATAAAGTGGCAAAGATTTCAGGAAGGAGATGCGTTTTGTTGTCCTTTTGATGAAAGTCAGTGGGAAGGGTTAGATCAAGATCCGACGACGGAGCTGGGTTGTCGTCAGTTTGTAGACCGTGTTATGGGTGTGGGTGGTCCCGGTGATGAACCTACTGTCTATTGGGAAAAATGTGACTCTTTAGATTGTTGTGAATTTGATCCGGTAGAATGGACTTTGTCAGGAACTTGTTTTAGCTCTTGGTTACCTACAGGCGTTTGTTGTGCCTTTGATGAAACCATATGGACAGAGACTGGTCTTTGTTGTGAGTTTGACTATGATAAATGGGACAAAGGAGATAGGGCTTATTGTTGTCCGTTTGTAACTGGCGAGTGGAACCAATTAGATCAAGTGAGTGAGTGTAATGAGGGTTGTTGTGAGTTTGATGTGGAAGAGTTTAATTGTCATGGAGATTACAATATTGGTGATTATGTACGTCATACAGGTGCTGATGGAGTTATGACATACTGGACTGCGGGCGTTAGAGTTTATTCCGCTGACTGTTATGATGAAGATTTTTGTTGTCCGTTTGACACGAGTCAGTGGGATCGGGGAGATTCTCGAAGCCCATATTGGGAAAATGGAACATTAGGATGTGTAGATGATACAATGGCTATCGATGAACATTGGTATAACGCTTACTATCATAGAGATGCTAATATATCAGATTCGTCTGCTAGTAACTATAATAGTGGTAGTTACTATACAAAGGGTGATCGGGTTGTATGGCCTACAGGTAGATCTAGTTATGGTACGGACCATGTCTATACTAATATTTCCAATAAAAATCCTTCTGCGGCAGATGGGTATGCGGGTGCGGGTGATGATCCAAACGGAGTGGGTAATGAAGGATTTAATAAAGATCATTGGCTTATAGGTTCCGAATTAACAACTTCATCAGAAGCACAAGCGTTTGAGTGGTTAGATTATCCGCATAATTATAGCTATCCTAAGTTTACACGTAGAATAATTAATCATAGTCCCGGAGCGTTAAGGGAAGCATATCCGTTTTATGGAGGTTGCGGTTGTGGCTATTATTATGAATGCTTTGATCCTGATAAGCAGTATGGAGTAAAATACGAAGCTGGTGATGCGAATTGTGCTGGACCACCAAAAGCGCCTACAATGGTTGTTGCAGATAGTGAGGGATATAATCAATCATTTCCAAAGTCTGATGGGAGTTTTGGAACTCTGAGATTATGGTTATTGAAAGCTCAGCCCGGTCTTTATTGGGATAAGAATTTTAGTAGATCCACTTATTCAAGTATTGGACCGTCAGACCTTACTTGTGGTAAGAGATTTGACAATTATAAAGTTAAGGGATGGTGGAGGTGTGATGAGTCAAAGAAAAGTACTTGGTATTCACAAGGCAGGACACAATTTACGGAGAAGTGGAGGGCAGTAGGAACCACCGAATCTAGTGTAAAATGTCCAATTGATAATTTGCTTTATTTTGGCGATTTAACGGAAGTTATGCAGCAGGGAATTAACTGGGGGCCGGATCAGTTTGCTGCTTACCAAAACTGTAGGGCGGATGGTGGAAAACCAATGAAACGAGTACCCGATTACTATCAGGGTAAGAATGAAAGTTGTGCTCCAATTACCGAGTCTGAGTATCCGTGGGCACCAGTTAAGACTGAGCCATGTTATATACCTGCGGGTAATTCTTTTGGCTATACTACAGGTCCAAGGCGGGATCTCGACGGCGACATACCGGGTATGCCGGGCGGTGGGATGCATGGAAGCTGTAACATTAGATGTGCTCCTGACTGGAATCCTAACTATGGTTATTGTAGAATGAGATTTGGGAATAACGTCGAATCTCCGTATAATTTCGACGCTTTTAGTAGTACCGATACTTATAACTGGTGTCATTGGCGACAAATAATTCAACCTGAATATTTTGACGGTAATAATAAAATGGAATTTTCTGGTATCAATAGTGAAGAAAATGTACTAAGGGAGACCGTTAAGGCTGGACTACCACCCAGTAGTTATGAGGGCGGTCTGTATGGAATGGACTATAATGTAGATGCAGACAGTAAAACACATCCCCTTTTGTCGGCTGGACAAGGTTCAATTCAACATCCACGTTTAGATCTTACTAGTCTATGTCCAGCTGTTCATGTGATAAAGAGATCTGAAAATGGACAGGGGTTACAAGCAGCTATTTGGTGGGATTCATTTTATAGGTGGGATGATTACGATAGAAAGAAAAAAGGACAGAGAGAATCCTATACATATAAAGAGCATATTCGCGGCTCTGAAGCAGAATGTGATTGTGAGTCCGCTGAAGATGCCACTTGTACGCCCTGTTATGATCCATATGAGCATACGATTAATGGTCCTGTTCATGTAGCAAGTTGGAGATTGAGATGGTTTGATGGAAAAGATGAAATTACCAGCGCTGCTTCTCCACCTTCATTTTATATATTAAATGATGATTTTAATAAAAATCAGGGTTATTGTTTCCCAGAAGTGGTAGATACAGACGCAAACGGTTGTAAGTCGGTTAGAGGTAGCCGGTTTTCAGCCTGTTGGGAAAATGTTAAGCCAAACCCATACGAGGGCAATGGTGTGAATACTGAACAACATTGGTGGATGCCATGGATGGAGTGGTCTTCTGATAGATGGTTATATTTATACAACTTCCCATTAAGCACGAAAGATTTTGAAAACTATGATATAGAATTAAGTGTATATTCAGACTTGTCTGCTCTTGTAGGAGAAAACAAGCTCCCTTGGGCTTATGGTGAAGAAGGTTCCCGAGGTATGGAGTTAGCTCATCCGTCATATATACCTCCTGCTGTAAATGTTTATAATGATAACAATCCTGACGGATATCCTCATGTAATTGTAGATGCGTCACTAAATATTGATTCTATATGTGGTAGTCGAGGCAAAGTGGTGGGTGGTCTGCATCCCGACGATGACGGCATATTACCTTCTCCAGCTCGTGTTTTACATAGTCCTCTTGAGAACGACAACCCTGAAAATAATAGAGACAATGCTGCTGCAATTGAAGCTAGTAGAAAAGAATATACGGCGATTGCACCGTCAACTGGCTATCCTCCAGTGTGGGAAAAAGGTCATGGGTATCCATATCAGGTTGGTTCGATTGTAGAACTACCGGATAATGGTGGCAGTGATCCAACTAAAACCTATAAGGCAATTCGTATTGATCCTAACGGCGATTCAGATGGAGAAGACCCAGACACTGCTGACAGTTTGTTTTGGACACATTTAACCGAACATAATGCCAGCAATAGAGCTGTTGTTGCTGGAGAATGGGATGCTGACAATTGGGTTGAACAAGAAGGCGATGGATATATTTGGAAAGACTGGATGGTATCTCATAATGCTGGTCATGGAAATTGCGGTAAGCTTTGGATACCTATTGGATGTAGGGCTCTCGACGCATATACAGGAAAAGAACATATGCGCGCCACAACCTATTTGGCTAACAATACCAAAAATGGTAACCCAGACGGATTAGACTACGGAAATCGACGATATGATGTTTTAGGTAAGACTGTAGGCGTACCTTTAGTACCACCCGGTAACGACCATAGTCAAAGTGATGATGTTTAGTTTTTTATAACAAGGAGATTGTAAAATGCTATGTAATATGATTAATGGCCGATGCACACATTGTGGAGGTGCATATGGCGGAAGATGTCAATTAAGTAAAGAGCCAAATACTAGACAGGGCTTAGGCGATTTAACAGAACGATTGCTAAAATCTGCTGGTATTACAGAGGATAAATGGAAGGAAGTTAAGGCTCGTTTTGGTTTTGCTCCTACGTGCGCGTGTAAAAGTAGAAAAGAATGGTTAAACAATGTTTCAAAAGCATTTTTAAAAAATTAAATCATTCAATATATTATGGGGTATATAATTATGAACATTAATACACAGGCCTATGTACAAGCCACTATCAATACACACTATTCCAATGCAATTCAAAAAAACCCTTCACGTTTAAAACGAATTAAACGTTCAAATAACCCACGAGCGAATCTCATGCAAAAAAAGAACGAAGTAAGTGATACACAACAAAACAAATTAGATCAAGTAGTGAGCGAGTTAGAAAAAGAAGGTGTAAATCTTAATAATTACCAAGAGCAAAGCGAAGGATTAGGTGATATTATTGGTAATATTTTTTCTAAATTAGGAGTGACCGAAGAAACCGTAGGAAAATGGTCGGGTATAGGGGGATGTGGTTGTCAAAAGAGAAAGAAATTTTTAAATAAAATTATTCCCTTTAGAAAAAAGGCATAATCTGTTGGCTAGAAAAAAAAACAAGGCTAACCCCAATACTAATTTCCCAGCATTTCTTCAAACTCAATTAAAACCTAAGAGCCCTAACCAAGCAGAATATTTAAAATCTTTATATCAATCCGATGTTGTTCTTTGTTCCGGCCCTGCTGGATCGGGAAAAACCGCTATTGCTGTTGCGTGTGCATGTCAATTTTTAGTAGAAAAAAGGGTAGAGAAAATTGTCATAGCACGCCCTACTGTAGAATCGGGGAGAGGGCTTGGTCATCTTCCGGGAACTTATACTGCTAAAATTCAACCGTATCTCATTCCTATTTTAGAGGAAATGAGTAAGTATCTTACTCCAGAAGTCATTCGATTACTTCGCCACTCCAATACCATTGAACTGTGTCCTTTAGAATACATGCGAGGACGTAATTTCCATCATTCTTTTATGATTTTAGATGAAGCTCAGAATGCAACTTTTGAACAAATCAAAATGTTTATTACTAGAATGGGTAAAGGATCTAAGGCTATACTAAATGGCGATCCGACTCAGTGCGATCTTTATGGTGGCCAAAAGGGCGGTTTTAGTTCTTGTATGGAAAAATTAACAGGCGTAGAAGGTGTTGCGGTTTGTACATTAGAAGGAAAGGATATCATAAGGAATGATATTATAGGTAGAATTCTCAGTCAACTTAACGGCTAATACAATGAATCGGTATGGTGCTCATAGAGAAGATGAATATCTGGAGTATTATATTCGTAGATATCAACATGCAATACGAGTCATACAAAAGAGTACTTATGTAGCGTCCCATCAATTTGCACAATTAAATGCGTTTCGTGGTCAAAAGGCACAGCAAGAAGACATTCTACGATTTGCACATAAAATCATTCCTCTTAAAAAACGACTGTATGCACTTACTGGAAGATGCTCTCCTTCAACCCCTAAGTGGCCGGATTAATCGCTTTGTGCTGATAGCTTAGCCGCTTGATATAAACCATTAGAAACGGCGAACAACGGCTGCTCTGCATGTCTAACTTCTGAAATGGGTACAGGAAAATCATCTTTAATTAATTCTCTGAGCTTCTCTACAAAGCCTAAGACTAACGAAGTTCCTCCCGCAATTACAATTGGCATTTCCATTGTCACATTTGGAAGTTGTTTCTTAGGAGTTCTTTCGTATAATTCTTTAAACTGTTCAACCACATAAGTTAGCAAAGATTCATAGTAAATTGAAATCGCTCTTTGAATACCGGTCGTAGAATCATACAAACTAAAACCGGCCCTTTCTTTAATACTTGTTACAACATTGTTTGTTTCATCTGTA
>Ga0114906_1000200_pt1 | contig 35755 bp, 44 predicted proteins | sample MalvirDeepMed_M9_FD_89687 | JGI IMG/M metagenome (GOLD analysis project Ga0114906, IMG submission 89687) | Marine viral communities from the Global Malaspina Expedition - Malaspina viral metaG DeepMed_M9 | ecosystem: Environmental > Aquatic > Marine > Oceanic | place: Mediterranean Sea...
AGCGGATTTGCGCCTGTAATGGCAGGCGGCAGGGGTGGTGGCAACCGTGGGTATGGGGCACTGGGGGGGCACTGGGTTCCACCCGACCTCCACCACGAACTGACCCGGATGCGAAACATCCCCACCACTGTTGGCAGGTGGTACAACAAGTACGTGAGGTTCTGGAAGGTGGGTCACACTGCCCTGAACCCGGCAACCCAGCTCGTCAACTGGTCAAGCAACATCATCATCTCGGATATGGTTGGGCTCAACCCTGCCACGTCAGCCTCTGCCATGAAGGCATATGGTGGGACGTGGGACGAGGCGTGGATGCACGAGGGGTGGGCTTTCGAGGAGGCAATGATCGGGGGGCTGTTCGGCAAGGACTACCTGTCCGTCGAGACCAACGCGCTCATCTCCAAGAAGTGGGGTGATGTCGGTGCGCCCGATGTTGACTTCAAGGCTGGAGGGTTCGATGAGTTTGCCTTCGCTGCGACCGACATCTTCGTGCGTGGCAAGTTGCTGAAGGGTTCATGGGGTATGGGCAAGGCGGGGTACAACCTGGGGGTCCGCTCATACACGTTCGGTGACGAGTTCTTCAAACTGTGGAGGTTCAAGCAGGTTCGCGTCCTGCAAAAGGAGTTCGCCAAGACTGGTACGCTCACATACGACATGAAGCAGGCTCTTGGTGGGCGCGACAAGGCTCTCGCCATCCTCGACGTTGCCGATGAGGACGCGGCGGTGAGGCTAGCGGTCGAGAACGTGTTCGAGTCAGGTTTCTTCGACTACTCAAATGTGTCTGCTGCAATCGGGTGGGGGCGCCAGTGGTATGCACCGTTCATCACGTTCTCCTATAAAGCCTTCCCATTTATGACCAAGTACATGGCAGAGCGCCCCATCAAGGCTGCGTTCTATCGGCAGCTTTATGAGGTAATGGGACAGACAACAGCCACCATGGACGGTGACATCTCGGAAGAGAAGCAGAAAGAGATCGAGTTGGCGCGCTCGAGCCTGCCGAATTGGGCGCAGGGGAACACGATTTACGAGGGCACCAACACCATCACCGCGGCGGATGGATCACAGGCCCAGGCACACTCGTTCTATGACGTCGGCAGGTTCACCCCAATGAGTGGTCAGGCGCGACGTGACGAGGCGTATGGTGATCAGTTAATCCCAAGTGAGTTCGCACCCAACGGGTTGTTGTGGAGTTTTGCCGGCGCGTTTGCATTCAACAGGGATCCACGAGACCTACAAGGTAGAGACCTCATCACAGTTGGAGCCGGCAGGACGAAGACAGACCAAGTGATTCAGTTCTTGAACGCGGCTCGACTATCACAGCTGCCCGACTGGCTCGGCGGCAGGGGCTGGGACAAAGCGGCAGCCTGGTACAACGACAAGCCATACAACGCTCGAGGCAGGGTGTACACCCTCTCCGAGCTCATCGCTGACGGGTTCGGGGGCAGCCGAAGGTATGATGTGCTCGACTCCAGCAGGCTCGAGCGACTGCGTGACTACCAAATGCGTGGAGCCAGCCAACCGCAAACCTCAGAAGAGTACAACACCAGCAGGTTGTACCCAGATGCCTGGAATGAGATGCGCAACAGGTTCAAAAAGAACGTCGAGGACCAGTACGAGGCAGAGAGGTTCAAGCGTGACGTGAAGATGCAGCGTGCAATAGAAAAGAATGAGGCGTACAAGAACCTCGAGAAACAACTCTTCGGTGACTAACATGACCTGGCTATCCACCTTCATCCGCAACATTAACCGACCCACCCCCAAGAGAGATGCGCCTGAGTCGCACCACAATCCACCAGAGTGCATCCTCACCATCTGGAGGAAGTCCAACCTCAGTGACGGCTGGCAAGAGGCTCTCGATGGCTTCCAGGCTCTCTCAGTCAAGATTGTGGATGGTGACGACCTCTTCCGCACAGCAGAGGCCAAGGATTTATTCAGCGAGTGCCGCAAGATGGGCCTCGAGCCACATGGCTGGGGCTTCCACTACTGCCGCACGTTGGACGAGGCCCAGTCCGAGGCAGAGACGGTAGCTGCTGCGCTCAAGCAGCACGGCATCAACAAGTACCATTGGAACGCTGAGAAACACTGGGCTGGTGCGAGCAACCCAGTGGAGGCAGCGCGCAAGTTCGTTGGGGTGTTGAGAGCGGCTGCTCCAGACGTAGTCCTCTATGCCAACTGCTTCCACAAGTACATGTCACCAGAGGTGGTGGAGGCGTTCGATATCATGGAGCCGATGTGCTACGGCACGAAGATATCCACCATCGAGCGTCACTGGAAGAAGAGGGTGGGCACCATGCCACCGGAGAAGCGGGGCGTGATGTGCGGGACGGGTCGCATGGAGAAGGGCAGGAGCAGCCGAGCCTGGGGCTACCTCAACAGCAAGCGTGGCAACGCTGGGCTGGTGGAGTTGACCAACACCTACTCGCCTGTGTCAGTGAACTGGTTTCGAGCGGGTGTTATTAGTGGTCAAGACATGGCGCTAGAGCCCAACGATGTGAACCCGGTACTGTCAGAGCAGGCCAAGGCTGTCAGAAGCTGTCAGAGCAACGCCTGAAACGCACCGAGACCGCCAGCCCCAACAGCCAGGCCAATCACAACCCATGCAGCCCGTGCGACAGCAGTGATGTTGGTTGTCTGGCTCTGCAGCTTGCCGACTTCGCAGCGTAGCTTCTTGATTTCCTCGTCCACTGTACCCAGCTTGGCATCCATCGCGGCGACGTTCTTGACGAGGTCTAATAGGGTCGCTGTGATTTCCACTTGCATCTCGTCTGTCATTGGCCTGCCGGCAGGGATTAGGTGAGGCCGAGCTGCCGCCAACCCGACCCCACCAGCACGTCGAGACCAGTGCCTCTCAGTGCTGTCATTTATGCACGAGCATAACACACAATGCAAAGGGATTGTTTCAACTCTTGGAGCGGTAGATGCGCTTGATTGTTTCGTAGACAATTGGCCTGCCTCTCCCGCTGGGATGGTTGCGTGCCATGTGCGCTTCCTTCTCTGGCAATCCATGCACCTCTGCTGTCCTGCACAGTGCCTCCTGGGCGCAGCCAATCAACCACTGTGACACGAAGCCTGACCGAGTGACGCTCATCGCACGAGACATGGCATCAATGGTCTCTTTGATGTGGCGTGGGACGGCAAGTGTGATGTGGATCTTCTCGTAGCCCATCGCCCGCCGGTAGTTTTCCCCTGCCGCCATCCTCCTTGTCATCTTGGGCAGCCCTGCCATCTTACGCAGCTCAGGCTCGGTGATGTCGGGTGATGCAAGCATCTTGGCCTGCACCACCCGGATGAGGTAGTCGATGTCAGTCACCATCGCGTCAATGATGGGCGCCAGGTCCGGTGGTGGGTTGTCATGCTGGAGCCAGCCAGCCACCACCTCGGGGCTGTACTCCAGCCCCTGTTCTGCGAGCGCCATGGAGATCACGTCTTCGACATTCATTCAACGTCCCCCATTCTATCAGGGTCGAGGTTGCACTCCACGCGGATGGTGACGTCCCTCTTCTCCCCGTTGGTGATGCGAATGGCGAGGCTTGACTGGATGTACCCTCGACCCCGTTGTTCTGCCGTGATAATGCTCTGCACAGACATGCCCAATGCGACCGCAACCTTCTCTCTTGTCATGTCCAGCACGTTCTCTCGAAAGTACCTGAACTGGGCTCCCGTCACGTCCGTTCGTCCAAGTGTGTTGCTCTTCTTCTTTCTCACAGTATCACCTCCCAACTTTGCGCGACGACGTAGGCTTTCTCTTTGGTGAGCCTCGGCATCGCAGGTTTGTCCACTTCCTGGTATTCCAGACCGGCTGCATCTAGCACAGCCACCACATCCGCAAGCACGCGAGCGCCAGGACACCGCACGTACTTGTTTGCCCCCAGGTAGCTGCCCCCTGCCCTGCACAGGTCCATGGCAGCCGTCCCATGGCGCCCCACCCCTGGCACTAGCAGCCACGTCGTCTTCCATCTGCTCACGATGTCACCTCCTCGGCAGAGCCTTGTCCCGCTGAGTTAAAGAGTGCGAGCTGTCCGTTAGGGGCTGGTGGTGCGCAAGTGGGTGGAGGCTCTGGTGGTGTATCCATGAACACTCGCACCCACCTGTTCTTGTCGGTGGTTGGGAACGAGGAGCGGTTAAACCCCGGTCTGTTTCTCCAGCCCTCGCTACCTCTTGTGCGATGATCGTTTGTCCACCCAGCGGCGCGCAGGCTGGTGCCTGGTTCCGTGTGTAGGGTGTAAGTTATTATCCTCGCAAAGCCCATCGCCTTTGCCACCCGTGCTGCGGCCCCATAGAGCATGGAGCGGGCATTTTTGGCACCATCAGTGGCGACCCTGGACACTTCACAAGTCCAGCCGTCATCCAACACCCGAGCAACTGGGCGTGAGGCAACCAGCACGCCGCGCAACACCCCCCCCTTATCGGCCACCCCGAGTGCGAACCTGTACCCCCTTGGTGGTTGGTGGTGACGATGCGTGCTCTCAATATAGGCGCACGCCGCGTTGAAAGTGACGGGCACAATTCGTAGCTGTGGATAATCGCGACCAGACATAGCATCTCCCGTTGTTGTCACTGTTAACACACACACACCACTAGTACCTAATTGCGCTCGAAGAACCCCAGGTCGAGGTGCATCTGGCGCCCGATGAAGTCGTCCAGCTCCCGCTGCACCCCCTCTTCCCCCAACTCTGCCCGCTCGATGGCAGCCAGGGCATCCACGATGGCGACGAACCCCTGCTTTGGCACCACTGCGTTGCCGAGAGCCCTCAGCCTCGCCGGTCGCCCCTTCACAGGTTTGCCCTCCAGCAGGCGCGGAGGCTCCCACCCGTGCTGCTCTTCACCCCTGCCAGCAGGCCAGCGGCTGGGAAACTTTGTCCAGCCTCCGGCGCCCATCTTGGCGTGGGTGTTGCGCCCCTCTGGCAGGGTCCAGCCAATCGGGAACCCCATCAGGGTCTCCACCCAGTCGGCATTGAGCCTGCCTGGGCGACGTTTGCCGAGCCGACCCGTGCCACCGTCGCCTCGTGTTGCATCCGTCAGCGTGACGCCCTTGTGAGCCTTCGACCCTGGGGTGTTGCGACTACCACATGCCTTGGCATCACCAGCCACTGCCGTGGGCCAGCGGACAACCTCGGCCAGCGGTCGAGAGTTCCTCTGCATGGTCGCAGCGCTGGCGCTACCGCTCTTCCAATCGCGAGCGGTGGCAGTGGGCCACCTGCTGCCCTCCGGCCAGCGGACAGCACGCCCGAGAGGCTCGCCGCCCTGCTTGAACATCGCAACCCGGTCCCCGTCAGCCACCGCAGTGGGCCAGAATCCACCGGGGATTTTGCCGTGCTTATTGATGACCCCGAGGTGCTCACCTCCCCGCTTGCAGATGATGAACACCCGCCGCCGCCAGTGAGGGGCACCCACGTCCGAGGCCGCACGCTGCACCCACGCCGACCCGTAGCCTAGTTGGGACAGGTCAGCCTCGATGCGCTCCCGGTACTTGAGCACCCCAATCACGTTCTCCAACACCAGCCACTCAGGCTTGAGCACCCCAGCAAACCGCAGCACCTCCGAGTAGAGCCCGCTGTGCTCACCGTCGAGCCCTGCCCGCTTGCCAGCCACCGAGAGGTCAGTACACGGAAAACCACCTGTCAGGACGGAGACCGGCGACAGCTTGGACGGGTCCACCTGCTGCACGTCGTCCTCCACCACCTGCGCCTCGGGCCAGTGCCGCCGGAGCACCTTGACGCAGTGGGGCTCACGCTCCACAGCCCACGCCAGCTCACCATCAAAGGCCCGCTCTGCTGCCAGGTCGAGGCCGCCTATCCCGCTGAACATGCTTCCGATTTTCATCATGGTACCGTCTCCCGTTGTTGGTTGTTGCCCCCTGCGAACCCCTACTGCCACTCCTCTGCGTCAAGCGCGTTCTCCAAATCACGGTCGCAACTGTGCTGCTCGTAGATGGTAGGCTCAGGCCGGCGGCGCGCTGGTTTGCGTTCGTTGCCACCCACCAGCAGGGTCACCTCGTAGCGGTCAAGGCAACCGTCGCGAGTCTCCGAAGCGTATGCAATCGCATCCTCTTTGTTGTCAAAGTCCAGCGTATCAAAGGGCTCGGCCTCGGTGTCCCCGTCAACCAGACCGGACACCATCCAGCAACCCAAGCACGCCATGTACTCCACAAAAATCGTCATGCTTTCCATCTTGTCTCCCGTTGCAGTGGTTAACCCCCCCCCTCACCTGCCTCAATCGTAGACTTGCACCCCCTCCCGCTGCATCAGCGCAGCGAACCACGGGCCGAAGGCGACACCATCAGGCCACCCAGCCATGTCAACGCTGCCTGTCCCCTCATGCACCTCGGGCCGAACCCCTTCCTGCCAAGAGCAGCCCTCGGCAAAGAGGTCTGTAATCCTGTCGAGGATTGCCTCCTCTCTGGCTGTCAAGTCAGTTGGCATCTCGCCGGAGAACCAGAACCACCGATTGTTCTCGCTCTGTCCCGTGCAGAGATGCGGACCAGCAATCCACGGCTCATCCACCACCAGCCCCTCCACCCTGAGGAACGCCACCGACAGCGGCATCAGACCCACCAGCACAGGGTCTCGCACCCCGTCAGCGGGGTAGACGTGCAGCCTCACACACTCAGGGTCTGTCGGTGCCTGCCCGGTCTCCGGGTCCGTCAGCCATGCCGTGCGACCATCGGACAGCACCCGAGACCATGCTGTGTTGCCGAGACCGGCGTTGACCCGGACAGCGTTGCCACTCGTCTGATTCTCGAATTTCCAATCGTTCATATCGTCTCCCGTTGTCATAGTTAACCCCCCTGAATTGTTGCCCTAGCTGGTGGTAGCAGTCAGGTCGCGCTGTAGGTCTTTGTAGTGCTCTTCACTCCAGACTAGGGCGTGTCCCCTTTGAAGCCCAGTATGCGCCGGGCAAGGGTGGTCCCCTGCGGTGTGCTTGACAAGCCAACCGTGATTAAGTCCTTCAACCTTGTCGTCTAGGTGGACTGATAGGTAGCTGGGCGTGCTGATGACCGTACCGGTTGAACCCTTGGCGATCGTCGCGTTCGGGTATCGCTCCACGTCCCGCCGGAGTACAACCCGGTCCCCCACCTTGAACCGGTGCGAGGTAGGCGCCGCCTCTGCCCGCGCCGCATCTGCTGCGTCATACAAATCCGCTTGCCCTATGGCGACATGGTCTGCTCTCTCGGCGGGCAGTTCGGGCAGGATGTTCCCACCCAGGATTGCCCGCAGGATTTCAAGCGCTTCCGCTACCGTCCTGCCATGCTCTGCGTTCCTGTCATGGTACGTGATGAGAGTGTTCAAGGTTTCGAGTGCGTGCGATGGCAAATTGTTCATGTTATCTCCCGTTGTAAAAGTGAAAGCTCCTGATTTCATGCCCCCCGTGGACCCTATTTGTCCAACCGTTCGAGCAACCTTGACACCTCCAGCCTGAGTTGAACCCCGCACTGCTTGTCCCCGCTCACCACCGTCCCTTCCACCCACTGGTCTTGCCGCTCGCCTGTCATCCGTTGCACCCACAATTCGCCCCCGCCTTCCAACACAGCAAACTCCCCTTCCACCCGTTCGACAATCACCATCCCATCACACTCGCCAGCCATCGCAGACCCTGCCAGCACAAAGAGCACACAAAGCACAGTTAAAAATCGCATCCTATCTCCCGTTGTTAGTGTCCACAGACCCCCCTGTGAGCCCTACCCCTACGCAGCCATCGGCAGAGCCCGTGGAGCGCTTCTAAGGTGCTCTCTGACGTCTTCTACCTTCGCTTCGTTCCCGTGATAGATGAGGCCGATTTTGGTCTCTCCAAGGATGGCAGGGATATCGCTATCGGTCCCGTTGACGTAGCCCGCCGCCTCGCACTCCTCGACAGTTCCGAAAACCACCGAGTGACTCTCCGTGTAGTCAATCGCCCCGTCTGCGATTCCACCGACTGACTGCGTGACAGGGAATCCGAAGTCCACAGCTGCGAAGTGCTTGAGTGCCTTAGTGTAAGCGTAGGGCAATGGAAGCATGTCAGCGCTTCCACCTTCGGCAACCCAGCGGGCACAGATTAGGCGATAGGCGTCAGCCCATGCTTGTGCATACCAGAGTGAGAAGAAGTCGCCGCTATCATGCACTCGGATGACCAGACGCTGGCCTTTTTTCAGGCTGCGTCGCATGTCCGGCCAGAGAGAATTCGCGATGGTTTGAGCGACTAGGTCGACTCCGCCTCGGTTGTACAACTCTCGGAGCATTGCCAGATTGCCAGCACGGACCTTTTGAGCGTCCCTCATGGCAAAGCGACCCATCAGAGCGTAGCAAAATTTGATGCATGCATCGGCGAAGGGACAAGCGAGTAGGGCGGGAATGTTGAAGCTGACCATTCGGACCGGATGGCTCCACAGCTTCGCCAGCTTTTTGGCTGTCTTCTTCATCTTGGAATTGCCAGCGGAGACGAAGAGAGCGCACGTTGCCAAGCAGAGCCGAGCGAAGTTGAAAGTAAAGGTCTCGGAGTATCGGCGACGCCTAACCCCAGCGGGCATCGTCACGCTCCAGACACTCTGCTTGATTTGCTTGATTTGTCCTCGGTCGTTCATCTTGTTTTCTCCCGTTGTAGTGGTTCAAATCCCCCCGGATTTGCTGTGCTATCGGCTCACGAACGGGAACAGGTATCCTTCCCAAACGTGGCGCTCCTTTCCGTCAATATCTACCAGATACCGACCGACACAAGTTTGGACATCCTGCGCTCCAGCCGTGAAGTGGTAACCGTTGTGGGTATCTTCCGTGGTTGTTTTCCTGATGATGATACCGACCTTCCCATTGTCGCTGTGGGGTTTCTCGTCTTCATTGAATCCTAGTTTTCTTGCGTGGAATAGCACTGCTTGTCCCGGCTTCATTTTGTCTCCCGTTGTTCGAGACCAGAAACGCTCTGGGCTCAACCACAAGGTAGCAACATATTAATATTAGTGTCGGTATTTCTTCATCTTTTTTTCACAATGCGGCGCAGTGTACGTTTCAGCAGAGCAAAATAAATCTGTGGAGTTGGGTTGTTTGGTGATTCTAGGGCGTTTTGGGTGGGTTTGATTTGAGGGATTTTGGAAGGTTTGGCGCTCCCCAAAAAAGCGCAAAACGGCACCTTGGACGCCTACATGCGCGAGCTGCACGCGCGCTAGGCCAGGCTGCCGGGCTGTTTTCGGGGTCTTTTCAGGGGTCTGCGAAGGGGTCTGCGAAGGGGTCTTTACTGTGCTCCTAGACTCGAGACCATGCTCCGCCTTGATTCACACCCTGCCAATAACACCCCTTGATTCCAATCATATCAGGAGCTTGCAGACCGTTACGTCTGATAATACTCATTATGTAAACTCTTTGCCCTATTCGGTGTACTGCTCTCCAATCCGATGCGCTCCTTTGTCCGATGTTGAGCCTAGCTGAGACCCTTGTCGACCTTGTTGGGGCTGCTCTCAAGCGGTGGACTGCTCTGCTGTGGACTGGCGGTATCTTGCGGGCTGGCGACTTTGTAAACGGTGTACTGCGCTCCAATCGGGGTGATGGGCTGTCCCTAACGCGCGTAGGTGCGCACGTGTGTATGCGTGGGTGTGCGGGTATGTGCGTGCGTGCGCGCAAGGGGGGGTACCCTGGCGGCGGACCTATTAATAAACAACCATTGTCGCGTAGCGACTGCCCCCCATACACACGATAACCCCCCAGCGCGTACTTACCTTACCTCACTTACCTCACTTACCTTTACCTACCCCTTACCTTACCTTTACTCTACTTACCTTACTTACTTACTTACCTTACTTAAGGGGGAACACACATGGGCGACTACACGCGAACGATGCTCGATGGGATATCTGACCCTACTGCCGACCCACCGAGCCCGGAGGGGGGCAATGGGGCAGGTTCTGGCGATGGCCTGGTTGTCTTTGACGGTCTCAACTCGGCCATCATTGGGTTGGGCTACCGTTTCCTGGCGGGCGGGCCTGAGCAGTTCATCTGCTACGACTACAACAAGTGCCTGGACATTTTAGTAGCGGACATGGGAGATGAGATGGGCACGCCACAGGAGCGTGCTAGGATTGCTGCAGACCGCGTGTCCCGCATGTTGCATGGCGCACTGGGTAACTCGGATGGGGATTCCGTGCCGGCATTCCTGATGCCGTTGGGCGACATAGGAGGAGAGGATGGCGACGACGATAAGTGATGCAACGCTGACAGTGACAGTAGTGGAGGACGTGACACTCGGTGGTGTCCAGAGGGGCAGCAGGACAGTGCAGTCGGTGACCGTGGGTGAGTACGCGGCTCGGATAATGGCAGTGCAGACATCGTTTGGGTACATCCTGAAGCTGTCTGGGGCTCGGGCAGAGGGGACGTACATCGCTGCTGACGTGAAGTATTTGCGGATAACGAACAAGGACACGGCGAACTTCATTGAGCTCTTGATTGAGGCGACGAACAACTCCAACGAGGCTGTGGTCAAGGTGAAGGCAGGGGAGACGTTCATGCTGGGTTCGATGGAGATGGACGCTGCGGCTGGCGATTTGCTGGCGAGTCACACATTGACTGGAATAACGGGTATCCAGGGCAAGGCCAACACAGCTGCTGTGGATATTGAGCTAGTGGTTGCCTCGAGTTAGGTTAGGCGGGCTGTACATTTTGCTCAAAACGTGCTAAAATCTAATCATATTTGGTAGTTAGCGGAATATTAGTAGTCTGCACGTTCCTTTGTACGCACTAGCTCTCGCTTGCCCCCATCTTGCGAGGCAATACCGGCGGTTTTGGTGCCGTTCTACACGGTTTCAGCCAGTATCCCCCCTTGCGGTGCAGTCGCGGTCCTTGATCTCCCGTTGGGGATTGCGGCTGTGCCGCAATTTCACAAACTGTAAGTTTGTGGTGCTCTCTTTCGGTCAGCTTCTGGTAGAGTTCTCTCCATGGGGACTAAAAGCAACGTCTACTGTTTCTATTGCCAGCGGTTGCTGAGTAGCGCTCGTCACTTGGCAGGTTGTTTGAACCTGCGGGGTTTTGCTGTTTCAGTAGGCGGGGGGTCTAGGGGGGCGCCAGTTCCACTGGGGTGGGTTGATAGCTGGGATGGCAGCCAGGTGCGAGTCTTCTTTGTGGAGGGGGGTCGGACCCAGTTCGTTAAGGTGGACCCCGAGCTAGCCGTTCCTATTCAGTTGACAGATGGTCAGATGACACCGTTAATGGCTCCACTGGAGCGGTTTACAGACGGAATGAAGGAGATGTGAGATGGGTGGACCGATTTTGAAGAAGTTGGCAGATGGGGCGACAATACAGGGTGGCGTTGCTGGTAATAATGGTGTGAACGGAGAGGACACGTACTACTTCTTTGCTGGAGAGAGGAAGGGGCCAGTGCGTGTCTACTTGCGGTTTGACCGGATCGGCAGTGGCGACCCGAACTTCTCATACACTGTCCTCCCCGTCTTCCCATCCTTGGACGGTACAGCGACTGTGCCCTGGCCGGATTGGACTGGAGGGACGACCCTCCCCTATGTGGTGCCAGATGGCGGGACTCACGCATTGGGTGGCGCTGCTTCAAGCGGCGAGGGGTGTGTCTTTATTGCAGCAGAGGCGCGTGTGAGCCAGTTCAAAGTGACAGTCACTGAGTCGGCAAACGAAGACGCCACCTACACCCTCGTTGCCGAGCTGATATGAGGGACTTTGCACTCACAATCCAGCTCTGGGTCTGGATGAGCGTCAGCATTGTTGGCTGCGCCTGGCTCGGCTTCACGCCTGACGAGAGCCTGGACACCAGACGGTGCGCTACGCACTCGGCATTGGGTTGCGCAGCTCAGGCTGCCCTCTACTGCACGGTGCGCGGGGAGCTGGACGGGTTTGTGGGGTGCATCGTGGATAAGAGCGGCTCATGCGCGGCTAAGGGTATCGCGGGGTGCCTGTATGCCACCATTGCCGGGAGCGGGGGAGCTGGAGGGGGCTCCGGTCGGGACTATGATATGGAGAAGGTCAAGCAGTGCTGCGCCGGTCGCGCCCATGAAGGCAGATGGGACGCGGTGGAGTTGGTAGCGGACTGCTACGTGGATGTTTGCATAGGAGGACAGTGATATGGCTACGTATGAAGAACATTGTAAGAGAAGGGGCATCCCTTACACGCCTCCACCCAAGCCACCCGCGGAGCCGAAGAGGGCACGGGAATCTGGCGGAAAGTTCAAGGCAGATGACCCGTCAACGCCTGATGTGAACGAAGCGTTCGACCCGCCCAAGAAGAAGAAACCTGCCGCCAAGAAGAAACCTGCAAAGAAAGGGAAGAAAAAATGAGCGCACTCAAAAACGCGGCAGCCCACCCAGGCTCGCTCTGGGTCACCATCATCGCTGCCATCGGGGCTGTGCTGGCAGGCTACACAGAGAACAAGACAGTGGTGGACTCGGTCGATGCGTTCTGCCACGCCTCGGAGAGTTCCAGCTACCAGGCGCTGACTGACTTGCGAGACAAAGTGGACTGGATCCACTCGAGGGTGGCAACCAATGAGAAGAGGCTGGACTTCGCCACGTCCCCACCGGGCGGGCCGGCTCAGACTCCCCCGCCTGACACGGCTGTGCCAGATGAGAAAGCCGAGGAGGGTGAGAAGCCTGAGAAACCAGAGAAGGTGGAGCCCGCTGAGGAGAAAAAAGAGCCGATGCCGCTGAAAGAGGACGGCACTATCGACTGGACTCCCATCGAAAGGCCAGCACAGCAGAAGGGGTAGTCCATGGCAGAGCCAAGGGTCCAGGGTCTTCCAAGCGTTGCGCGTGACGAAGAGATGCGCCGACAGGTTGAAGCCCTCCAGGCCAGGTTGCTCGCCAAAAGCGCCTCCATGCCCCAAAACATCGAGGGCATGACGTTCATCCCCTCTTCATCTCCCCCTATGGGGGAGATAGTGAAACCCGCCGCCGCCATCCAGCAACCCAGCACCAGCATCCGCCAGATGGACCCACTGCGGGAAGCCATCGAGACTCGAGTCTTCCCCTACATCGGCCAAGAGGACTACGACAACCCGTACTACGAAGAGGCAATGCAGTACCAAGAGCGGATAGCGAGGCAGACCGTCAACGACGAGCACTCGCTCAATCAGGCAAAGCAGCAGGAAGCTGCCCTAAAGATGCTCCAGAACAAGGTCTCACTGCTCCGGCTCATCAAAACGAATTGACGCTGCGCCCGCAATCTGGGACAAAGGAGAAGGAGGAACCCATGCCATACCAGCCACCGCAGGGAAACCGAGCAGAGTCTTTTCAGCAATCGGCTCAACAGTCCGCACAGGCTCCTCCATGGACCTGGGAATTCAAGATGAAGGGGTCGGGGTCACCGGAGGGACAGTTCCAGCAGGGTGCGGCGCCACAACTCCCACAGGCAGCCCCCCAGCCTGCACCACCACAGCAGCAATTGCTCCAAGCCGCGGCAAGTCAGAGACAGTCCAGACCTCTGACTGGCGGGGACATGGCAAATGTTCGCATGGCGAAGCGACTTGCAGGCCGCAGGCTTCGCGATGCCCAGGAGCGCGCCTATGGTGGCGGACTCTCCAATGTGGACTACAGTCAGCTCGAGCAGGCTGCAATGGGTGGTCAGATGCCGGAGTTCGCCCGGGAAAGAGCCCTAACGGGCACCCCCGGCCCCGCGTGATACATGGCTTATAACTTCACAGGACCACAGCCAGGGCAACAGCAGCGTGACGCAGCTCAGGTCGCACTGCAAGACAGCGTGCAATCAGGGCTCCCACCGGGGTCCGTCCCGCCCCAGCCCATGGAACAAGGGATGCCTCAGCAGGGGATGCCGCAACAGGGTATGCAGCCGCAGATGTCAACGCAGGAGATGCGTGAGATGGCTGTCTGGCAGATGATGTACCAGTTGATGAACAACCCGGGCTATGGGTACGGGGGTCAGGGTCGCACCCAGGCTGACGTCAACACGATGGTCAAGCCACTGCGCCAGGCGCGAGACCCCTACCGGCAGATGCCGAGCCCACGGGAAATCCCAGAGTACACCTAGTTGACCGGCTCAGTCTTGATGCCAAGCTGCTTGCACACCCCAAGACCAAGTGGCGTCAACCCGTACATCTTGGTGCCACCCACCTCTTTGATGTAGGTCAGTTCCTGCCGGCGCATCCGCGAGGCGAGCGAAGCATCCACCCGTTCGAGCGCCGTCTCGTCCAACCCGCTTCTCCGCACCCTCGCTATAGCCTCGAGCACAGACCGCTGCCGCGGGGTCAGGCTGATTGGCGGCGCCTTGTGGATGACGACCGGCTTCTCTGCCTCAGTTATCCAAGCCTCCCGAGCCAGCGCTCGCTGACTCTCCGACGGAACCTTCATCAGGCTTCTGAGCCGAGTGATCTCCACCCTGGTCGGCAACGTACCTATCAGCCGCAGACGGTTGAACCGAGCTCGGTGGATGCGGGCCAGCTTGCATATCCGCTCCGGGGTCCACCCCCGGTCCTCGAGCCGCTTGATGTAGAAGTGTGCTTTCCTCGGTGGCATATCAATCTCCTCTGCCAATAGACTGCAGGTGCTCCTGCCTGGCGTACATCGCAATCAGGGCAGCATCCGCCTTGTTGTGGTCCTTCTTCAACGTCAGGTCCAGATTGCCCCACAGCCGCGATGCCGCAATCACTGCACGTATCTTCGGGGTCTCACCCTCCACATCCTTCAACATCGCAGCCTGCCATGACCTCGGCAACGGGGTGATGTAGGGAACGCCGAGCCCCAGGAGTAGCCCCTCGAGCAACCCGCATGCCTTCCCGAAACGGTACATCGACACGACCCCCTGACCGGGGCGGGCTCCAACCCTCTCGACTGCACCCATCACCCTTCCATGACCAATCATCCCCTTGACCCTTCCATGGCCGATCATCCCGGTGACAAGCGTGCGGAGCGCGCCCACGTTCACCTCCCGCCTCTTACCCTTCGCCTGTAGCGTGGGGATGTGGTGAGCTGCAATCAAATCGCCAGCCTCCGTGATAGCTGCGACAGCCCCCGATATACCCGGATCAATACCAATGTAGACCCTTCCTTCGTTCTCCATTATAAATAACCTCGTTTACACTTTAATGCTTGACACCCCCACAATGAGGAGTATTGTCTGCCACAGGAGGTGATGTCAATGATTGACCTTGCAGATACAATTTCAACTATCGAGCGGCGCCGGGACTTTGCCCTAGCCCGCAAGAAGGCTGACAGAGACCTGTCCACGTTCACGCTATCTGATGCGTGCCGTGAGGTCGGAGAGTCAGTCCCGTCCATGCAGCGGGCGACCGTCCGCGGCAATCCAACCATTCTCACAGTAAGCAGGCTCGCTCTCGTGCTTGGGGTCACTCTCGACTGGCTCCTCGGCGGCGGAGACTTGCACAACGTCAACTGGCTACCGGGGGAGATGATCAATGACTGAGCAAGAAAACGTACTCGCCATGTATAACGCACTCGCACAGGGTGAGGTGCTGCCAGACGGAGCACCAAGGGGGGAGTGGCTGGAGGCTCGCAACCAGGGCATCGGTGGCTCGGACATCGGGGCGCTGATGGGGATGAACCCCTGGCGCAAACCGCTGACCGTGCTCGGTGAAAAGCGGGGCGAGATTGAGCCCGACGAGGCCAACCTGCTCATGCGCGCCGGCAGCCACATGGAGAGCATGATCCGCGACGTGTGCTACGAGCAACGCCCCGAGTTCAAGCCCATGCCGAAACGCCTGGGCACCGTGCGACACAAGGACCACCCCTTCGTGCTCGCCAACGCCGACGAAGTGGCATATGACAACCACGGGTTCACAGTGATCGAGTACAAGAACGTGACGAGCCCCTTTGCGGCAAAGCACTGGAAGGACGGTGGGTTCCCCATCTGGGCGTGGGCACAACTCCAATGGTATCTCGGCATTATGACGAGCTGGTGCGAAGACAAGTTCCAGTTTGACCACGGCTACCTCGTGGGCTGCGTTCCGTCCATGGACAAGTTCAACCTGCAAGTCCGCACCATCATGCGTGACGACGAGTGGTTCGCAGACGCTGTCGAGCGGGCAGCGCGGGCCTGGAAGCTGGTGGGTAGCGATGCGAACGCAGAGGACCGGCTCTTCTACCTCGACTCCTGTGACGGTGACCCCAAGACCTTCAAGGCCGTGGGACAGCTCTTCCCCGGAGACCGGGACATGGAAGAGGCAGAGATCGACTCCGAAGTGGATGCCCACTGCCTGGAGATGGAAGAGGCTGTCGCAGACCTCAAGGCAGCCCAGTCACGGGTCAATGACCTCAAGAGCAGAATCGGAATCTACATGGGAGACGCGGTCAAAGGCAGCACGGGGATGTTCCGACTGTCATGGCCGCAAAACAACGGGAGGAGGACGTTCGATTCAAAGCTGCTGGCTGCGGCCAACCCTGGCCTCGACCTCGATGAGTACTACAAAACTGGCAAACCATTCCGGGGAGCCATCAAGGTGACAAGAGTCAAAGGAGCATGACAATGACAGTTCACAACACATCAAACCGACGGTCGATGGAGATGGCAATCGCGTCTCGCAGAGAGAAGTTCCTCGCTGTGGTGCCCGACCATGTGCGAGACAAGGAGCACTACCTCCAACAGCTCGCCTTCGAGACGGAACTCCTCATCCACGAGAACCCACGCCTCGCAGCCTGTGACCCCAAGTCACTACTGCTGGGTGCCATGAACGCTGCCAGGTTCAGACTCAGCTTTCGCCGCGGGGACTGCAGCCTCATCCCGTTCAAGAACAATGCAGTGTTCGTCCTCGGTGCCCCTGGTATCGCCAAGGTGCTCTACCGCACCGGGCTCTTCAAGCGGGTCAAGTGGGGTGTCTTCTGCGAGAACGACGACTTTGAGTACAGCGAGGGTGCCGGTGACGGTGGCGACTTCGTCAGAGTCAAGAAAGCGCTGATGGGTCGCGGAGATGTGGTGGGCGCCTACGCCATAGCAGAGATGACTGACAACACGGTCCACGTCAACATCGTTGACCAAGACACGCTGTTTCGCATCCGCAACTCCAGCCCGGGGTACAAGAAGTCAGACCCCTCCAGCCCCTACAACAAGTGGCCGGAGGAGATGTTCTCCAAGGCTGCTATCAAACGGCTGATGAAGCGGCTGCCACTCGACCCGATGGGAGAGAAGGCTGTGGAGTCTGCCCTCATGGCTGCTTCCGCGGACAACACAGCCATGACGGACCCGTCAGAGGCGCCGGTCTTCTTCGAGGATGTCAAGCCCAAGCGGACCCGCCGCAAGAAGGCTGTGGCTGCAGCGCCTGCGGTGGAGGAGAAGCAGGCCAGCCCGTCTGGCCTCTCCATCGAAGAGCAAGAGGCGATTGAGTTCGAGGCGATGGAGCGCGAGGCACGGGAGGGGTCAGCGCAATGAGCGTAAACGAGCAGAGGCTGGATGAAATTCGGGCTCGGCTCGGTCGCGGAGAGTTTGGGGAAGCGCAAGATGACGTTGCCTTCCTCCTCTCCGCGATTGATGACGAAGGCTCCAAGTGCAAATACAAGTTTGAAATACGCAGGGAAGTCTACACCCACTGGTTCAATTTGTTCGACAAGAAGCGCAGCCGCTTCCGAGCAAACGACAGGCGGGACCGGGTCATCAAGATTGCGCTCTCACGCTGGACACCGGAGGAACTCAAGGCTGCCCTCAGTGGGTACGCCGAAGACCCCTGGAGGCACGGGATACCAGCACGCCACGAGCTGGCTACGCTGCTGAAGAATTGCGTGCAGATTGAGGGTGGGCTGGAACTACACGAACGGAGGGATATCATTGCTGCTGCACGAAATATTGAAACAAATAGAAGAAAACAACCCGGGAATCAAACTGTCGGATATGGGGAATCCGACAGAGGAAGTGGAGGAGATCCCCTGCCCAAGCGTACTGCCAGGAGGAGAGGCCTGCACCGGCAAGCAGAAGATTTCACAGAGGGTTTCCCCTTCTAATGGGCAGGCTTACTCCTACGTGGAGCCCTGCAGGGACTGTGAGCTGGCGCTGCTGCTCCACGGAGCGTTTGGCGTGCTCTCGCCAGACAGAGACATGGCTCGGCAAATCAAGGACAGCCTGGTGGAGACCATGTCCACCAAGCCCACCAGAACAAAGACCAACGCCGCTGCCATGGATGCACTCAGGAAGACCTTCGCCAACGCCAACGTGCGCCGCGGAGTCGTCCTGCTCGGACCTGTGGGGACCGGCAAGACCTTCCTCGCGCTCCACGCTCTCAACGCACTCGTCAGGCTCCACGGCAAGCGGTGCATGTACCTGCAGGAGCAAGTGCTCTTCGATGCGTGGAGGATGACTCACTCCAAGGAAGTTGTGGAGCGTGACTGGGGGCGGGCTGTGATTGAGCGGGCGCGCAGCGTGGACTGGGTGCTGCTGGATGATTTGGGACAGGCGAGGAGGAGCACCCCGGGAGCGGTGGACATCCTCGAGCAGGTCATCATGTGGCGCTATGACGCAGGCCTGCCGGTCATCGTGACCAGCAATCAGCGAGAAGAGCAGGTTTGTGAGACCCGTGGATCACGGGTATGGTCCCGCATCATGGGACTCACCGGGGGCAATGTGATTGAACTTTTGGGCGACGACTGGAGGAGAGAATAATGGGTGATTTCGTGAAGACGTTCCGGCCTGTGCAGGTCGAAGAGGTGAAGATTGTAACGGAGAAGGCTCTGCTGGTCACCATTGACGGCACTGACCACTGGATGCCGAAGAGCCAATGTGACAACCTGTTGGCTGTGGGAGAGGTTGGCGAGTTGCTCATCACGGAGTGGATCGGTGGGCAGAAGGGTCTCTTCGAGCTTGAGCCGCGCACGACAACGGCTGTCGGACACAGCGCACCACCGCGGGCGCCGGATGACGGTATCCCGTTCTAGGAGCTGACCATGGGAAGACGTCGCGATTCAGATGACAAAGAGCGTGACCTGCCGATGTCGATGCTGCCTGCCCACTTGCGGGATGGGGACGAGGCATCGGTGGACATGTTCATCCACGAGAAGATGAATGGTTTTGATGAAGCCATTATGTATAGCGAGGCGAGGACGGGTGACCCGGTTCGCCTATGGATAGCCAAGGAGTGTGTTAGACTCGCTATGGACCCGCGCATCCCTGACAAAGACGTTAGAGCGCGGTCAGGCGCGCTGCTCAACGCCACCAAGGCGCTCGGGCTCGACCGTGACATCCAACGGTTTGACCCCAACGCCTACAACGTCGAGAATGCGCTCCGCAAGCTACGGGAGGCAGCAACACATGGCGTTGAGGCAACAGGACGAGTCCTACACTCAGGAACTTCACGCGCATCTGGCGAGGTGCGCGCTGGACAGAGCGTACTTCTTTGCGGGACACCTGTGGGTGGTGTCGGAGGCGTCAAGGTTGGTCCGATTCGGACAACTCTATCCAGCACAACAGAGAATCCAGACTCAGATTGATTCAGACCTCGCTACCGGAAGACCGAGCCGGCTCATCATCTTGAAATCCAGGCGTCACAGGGTCTCCACCCTGATTGCAGCCAACATCTTCCACGCAGCAATCTTCAACGAGAACCGGCGCGGCTATATCGTGGCGCACGACACAGACACGTCTGACGTGCTCTTCCGAATGCATCGCACCTTCTACGACGGGCTCGATGACATCGTGCGACCGATGGTTCGCCTCTCCAATCGCAAAGAGCTGCTCTTCGAGAACCCAGACTCGGAGAGCCGCAAGGGCAGCCCGGGGCTCAAGTCATCCATCACTGTGCGCGCTGCGAGTTCCGGTGGCAGAAGGGTATCTGCAAATCAGAAGGCAGCCGGCGTGGGGCGCGGCGACCGCATCGACCTGCTCCACGCCAGCGAAGTGGCATTCTGGCCCAGTGGTGACGCCACCTTCGTGGGGTTTGCCCAGGCTGTCCCAGACGAGCCAGGCACCATGGTCGCCATCGAGTCCACAGCGAACGGCGCCAGCGGACTCTTCTACGAGGAGTGGCAGCGAGCCACCTCTGGCAACGTGGATGGCTACACCCCCATCTTCATCCCGTTCTTCGACCACCCGGAGTACCGGGCCTCGTTCATCGCAAGAAACCGCCCAGAGTACGAGCCAAAACTCGAGGACATGCAGATTGTCGAGGACATCCGTGGCTACCTGCTCATCGATGACATGCCGAAGGTGGAGAAGCTGTCGGCGAGATTGAGCCTGGACGAGGCTGAGCTGGGGCTCCTGCGAAAACACAACATTGATTGGGACCAGATACTGTGGCGCCGCTACTGCATCAAGTTCAAGACCCGGTCAGCCGATGCGTTTTGTGCGGAGTATCCGTCGAACCCGGAGGAGGCTTTCCGCTCCACAGGTACGCCCCGCTTCGACAACTCCAAGTTGAAGGCGTGGATCGACATGTGCCCAAGACCATCCCAAGGGATGGTAGAGTGTCCTGACGACTGGGCATGGAAGGAGGCAGCCTGGGAGGCGCCAGAGCTCAAGTTCAGAGAGTCATCGCGGGGTTGGCTCCACGTTGTTGACTTGCCGAGAGAGGACCACGAGTACGTCATCGGTGCTGATGCTGGACATGGCATCGGGCAGGACAGGACAGCTCTCGCAATCTTCGACAGGACCGAGAAGCGCTTCGTTGCCTATGCTCGAGACTCCAAGATGAAAGCCGACAAACTGGCGGAATACATGGTCAAGGCTGGTTGGTTCTACAACTGCGCCTGGCTCGCGCCAGAGTCAAACGGACCAGGGTTGCTCACGACACACATGCTCATCCAGAGCGGATACCCAAAGACGTACTTCACACAGCGCTACTCGACAGCAACGCAGCGGTGGACGGACTCCCCTGGATTCAACACGGACCAGAAGTCCAGAAACCTCATCATCGACAGGTTCGACATCGCAATCGAGACCGACTCCATCGAGTGCCCGGTGCAGGCAATACTCGAGGAGGCTATGACGTTTGTGATGGACAGGAGGAAGGGGCGGGCAGACCATCTGCCAGGCTCACACGATGACCTCCTGTTCAGCGCAATGATAGCCCAATTCGTGGACGGGCAGGTCACGATAGGCCTTGCAAAGCCCGCCGAAGAGAGGCAAGTTGGGTGGAGCCGCGCTGGAACCCGTGTGCCGGATGATCTGGAACTGTTCGACAGCGAGAGTCACGACCTCGAGTTCTACTACATGTGAGGATTGACCGATGGTCTTGGGGCCAAATCCGCTGCTGACAGACGAGGATCTGCAGTACCAGAGTCAAGACCCGCTGATGCAGTTGCGTCTCCAGGCGGCGCGGCGCCAAGCTGGACGGATCGGGCCGCAAACCTCACTCATGGAAGGCGCGCAGAGGAGGGTATCGCTAACGCCACCCCCACCAGAGCCATCGAGCGGCTTGGCGAGCACGATATTCGGTGGGCTAGCGTCTCTGTTAGGAGGCGTGACAGGCTTCGCAGTGACCGGCGGCAACCCGCTAGGGGCAGCCGCAGGAGCGAGCCTGCTTGGCGGATTGGTCGGCGGGGGACAGAAGCACGCAGAAGAGAAGGGAGCCGTAGAGGAGCTAAACGTATGGAAGAGAAAGTACGCACCAAACCAGCCGCAGACCCCGGAGCCGGGGAGCCCAGTGCCGGGACTGGTGACGTCAGGACTGACAAACCTGGCAACGTCAGCAGTGATGAGTGGACTGACGGCACCGACATCCCCCCCAGCCGGCACAACTGGAACTCAGGCTGGGTTCCTAGAAGCGCAACTCCCCGAAGGGACTAGCTTCTCCGAACAGATTGCCCTCGCCAAGAGGTTCTCCGATCAACTCCCAGTGGATCCATCGGTGGCAGTGACAGGCCAGCCCAAATCACGCCTGTCTGACGTGAACCTCGCCGGCATCTTCGAGCAGGGCAAGGGGTTCTACGAGATGCCGGCGACGGCAGCCCAGGCAGCGGCAGGGACACCGTCAACCGTTGCCATCACAGAGGGTCCGTATCGCGGGGGATCTGGGCCTGCCACTGGTGGGTTTGCACCCGCCGCAGTAGCGGCTCCACCCAGCCTCGAGGAGACGTGGATCGAAGACCCTGGCCTCGCATGGCAGATTGCGGCGCGCACAGAACTGGCGAACCAGGCAGCCCAGGCAGCCGCTGCAAAAGAGCTTGCTCGGGCTCAAATCAACGAGCGTCTTGGGATGGAACAGGGCTTCCCTGCGGTTCGCCGCGGGCGCGAGTCCCTTGAGTTCGCCCCCGTTCCAGCCACCGAGCGCATACTCCCGACACCCCGACTCCAGAGGTCAGCCGAAGCTGGACTCACGGCGCTAGGGACCCCACTGGGCCTGGAGCGCAGATCGATAGAACAGATGATCGAGGATGCGCCGAGGGTGGGACAGACTGACGTGCCAGCACAGACTCGCCCCAGGGAGTCCGTCATGCTCATGGATCAGATGGAAAGAAGCGGTGTGACTGAGCATCAGGCGAGTTATGAAGAGGCTTTCCCTGCTGCGCAGAAGCTTTATGCGGGCGAAGACTACGCTGGGGCAGCCAGGCTGATGGAGGATGTCGCCAGCGGTAGCGGTTCGCTGGAGGACAGGGTGCAGGCATCCCGCATGGCCGGAATGGCGCAAGTGATGAGCAATAAGCCTGCTGCGGCGATTCAGCACCTTGAGTTCGCTCTCCGTCCAGAGAATATGGTGTTTCTCACGCCGAGCCAACAGAGTGGTCTGCGGGCAATGCTTACACGTGCCATTGGTGCCGCGAACCTGTAGGATGGGTAAACGATGAGCATTTACGGAAAGAGAAAGAAAGGCGACGAGCTAGCGGTTGAAATCCGCAAGCAGTACAAGCTTCGTCGCGAGCGGATGCAGGCTCGCCATATGCGCTGGCTCGAGGTGCTGCACGCTATCCACGGTGACCAGAACAAAGTAATGCGGAACGGGCAGCTCATCGACATGTCCCGCATCAGGCCGCAGGAAGTGGAGCACATCGAGGTCACCCACAACTACCTCTATCAGACGTTCCGAGTGATGGTCGCATCGGTATTGCAGTCAGCCCCAGCACCAGTGGTGTCCCTTGGACGGGTGGGGCGCGACTCCAAAGCCATGGCGAGAGCCTGTGAGCGGTTGCTCGAGTGGTTCTATTACGACAAGAAGTACAAGGACGCGACCAGGCACGCGGTGGCGTGGACGTTCACTTGTGGCATCGGCTTCATGGGCACCATGTGGGATATGCTGGCAGACCCACCGACGTGGCTGCCAAAGATGGACTCCGACGGCAACGTCATCTACAAAGAGAAGAAGGAGTTGATGCTCGATCAGTTTGGGGAGATGGTGACCAGCGAGTTCGGCACCCCGCTCACCGAGACCATGATGGTCCCGCAGGGTGAGTTCAAGCTGCTAGGAGACCTGCGGTTCTTCTCCCCGAGCCCCTTCGATGTGTACCCCGAGCAGGCCAGGTCATGGACCGATGTGCGCAACTGCATTATGCGGCAGTACGCCAAGAAGGAAGACCTCGTCAGCATGTTCGGCAAGAAGGCGAAGAAGCTGCAGCCAGACGTGCGCAGTGATGACTTCGTCCGTTTCGACAACTACGGTGAGCCTGACGAGCGCAACGACGGTGAAGACCTCGTGCTCGTCCTCACCTACTGCGAACTGCCCACGAAGGACAGCCCCGCTGGCAAGTACTGCATCGTTGCAGGAAACAAACTGCTCCACGAGGCTGACCTGCCCGGTGGGAAACTCCCAATCCACCCCATCTACGACACGGAGCACCCAGCTCACCTGTGGGGAGAGTCGTCTATTCGCCAAGCGCTCTCTGTGCAGCGCGACCTCAACGCCGCAGAAGCTGACATGAAGATGGACCGCAGGATGCACGCTCACCCCAGGCTCATATGCGAGCAGGGGTCTCTCGTGCGCGGCACAACCAGGGTTCCCAATGTACCGGGAGCTGTGCTCGAGGTCCGAAGCAATGCTCGCATGACACCGCAGTTCTTGCAGGGACCTGGCATCCCATCGTGGATGGAGCGCTCCCCAGGTAGGTTGCGACAGACCATCGAAGATGTGACAGGCGCCCATGGTCTCACCAAGGGTGAGCAGAGTGGCATCATGTCTGGGCGGCAAGCCTCTGTGGTGCTCGCCGCTGACCGGCAAAAGTGGGGACCGACTGTCAACTCACTGGCTGCTGCCGTCGAGCATTGCTCGTCGCTCGGCTTGTCCATGTGGCGCGAGTACGGTCCAATCGAGACCACCATCGACGTGTACGGGTCTCTCGGGTCACCCAGCGACATCATGGTGTTTGCTCGCGACTACATCGGGGACAACATCAAGGTCCACATCGACTCCTCGAGTATGATGCCATACAACGAAGAGTTGAGGCGTCAGCAGGTGGTGGAGTTGTGGCAAACTGGAGCCATCCCAGACCAGAAAATGCTGTGGAAGTTGCTGCGCCACGGCGAGATGGGCCGGATGCTGGGGACCGATGAGCCCTCACGAGCGCGAGCGCGCCAAGAAAATGACTTGCTTGACAAGGGATTGCAAGTCAACGTAGAACAACATGAGGACCACGGGGCTCATATGGACGAGCACTTGGAGAGGATGAGGGACCCAAGTTGGTACGATATACCGCAACACGGTCAGCAATCTTTTCGGATGCACATGGCACAGCATAGCGCGTATGTGCAAAATGCAGCCAACCCCGTCCTCTCGGGTCAAAGCCAGATGCCCGGTCTTGACGCTGGGCAAAACATGCCGCCTACGATGAACGGGGGAGCCGGGGCTCAGACGATGCCTGGGTTATCGCTTGTGGATGAAGCGGCTGGAGGAGGAGCACCATGGCAGACAGTCCAGTGACCGACACCACCGCTACACCAGAAGTTGCGCCGCAGGCAGCCCCCGACCAGTCACAGGTAGGTGACGTTGCAGCGCTCCAGGCCCAGGTCCGAGACCTGACCAACAACATGCAAGCGATGCACAACATGTACAGCCAGCAGCTTGGCAACATGCAGTCAGCCGTCGCATCGCGCCCGTCAGCGCCACCACCTCCGGCTCAACCGCAGCTCCCGCAGTTCCTTGACCGCATGGACGAAGACGACCCGTACTACGATGCGTTCAAAGACATCGCTTCGGGCGCCTCGACTGAGAATGCTGCGCTGCGCCGGCAGGTTTCCGAATTGACGCAGCACGTCAACCACATGAACATGAACATGTCGCAGCGCTCCGTGCAGGAGCAGGTGGATCAGGCAATCTCGTCGCACGGAGTCCCAGAGGCTCTCGCGCACGATGTCCGAACGACAGCCTATGCGTACATGACTCAGACACCAAACGGTCAGCAGGTCTCCGTGGATGCCCTCGTGGGTAACTTTATGAAGAACCTGAAGGTCTACTCGGACTCTCACTACAAGGAGCGCACCGAGGAGGCACGCAAGCCAAAGCCCATCAGCGCCCTGACCAGCGCTGCCGGAATCCCACAGGAGACTCCCCGTACATTCGGGGAGGCATCAGAGCAGGGACTCGCCCTGATCAAAGCCATGATGGCACAGTGAGTTAAAGGAGAGCCACAATGTCCGTGACCACTCAAGCGAATGTCTCAGCCCTGATGAAGCAGCTGTACCTTCCGGTACTGGAAAACACCATTTTCCAAGACACCGGGCTCCTCGACCTCATCCCGCTCTACAAGGGTGAAGTGCGAGGGGCTGACGTCCGACACGCTGTCGAGCTGACACGGACACACGGTGGTGGTGCTCGCGGAGCTGGAGAGTTCCTGCCCGTCGACTACTACGAGAGCTTCCAACAGAGCATCGTGACACTCAAGCGGTGGTACTACACCATCAGCATCGACGGGTTCGCGGTGGAGAACATCGCAGGTCAGGAAGGCACCTTCGTGGACTACCTGACCAAGCGGATGCAGAGCGCACAGCGGGACGCGAGCAACCAACTCAACCGCATCTGCCATATGGACGGCACTGGTGTCGTTGGTGTTGTTGGCACGGCAGCCACCGCGAGCACAAGCGTCGTCCTCAAGCACGTCTGGCCCAACGGCTTCGGTCAGGACACGACGACCACTGGCGTGCCGACTGGTGGAGTCAGTTACACCCACGGTGCGACACAGTTCCTTGAGGAAGACGACTCCATCGGCATCGCCGCTGTCACCTACACGGCTGGCGTACCTGCCATCTCAGGCCCGGTGAAGACCGCACGTATCGTCTCGATGGATTGGGCGACCCAGACCCTCACACTCGACACGGCAGTCACCGTTGCTGCAGACGAAGTGGTCTTCTTCGCGGACAGCCACTCCAACAGCTTCCAGAAAGAGGCGTCAGGCCTGCGTAACCTCATCCAGGGCAACGCTGGCAAGACGGTCCAGGGTATCTCGACGAACTACCGTCGTTGGCGTTCCACGGTGGTTGACAAGACCGCTGCCCCAGTCCCATACGACTGGACGCACGTCACTCGGGTCGCTTCCGCAGCGATGTACCATGGTGGCTCCGAGCCCCAGAACATCTACATTATGTGTCATCCATCACTACTAGAAGAACACACTAGGCTCGTTGATCCCGACGTCCGCTATGCCCCTACCGATTTTACACTGAACAAAGGACTGAACGTCCCGACCTTCCAGGTGCTCGGCAAGAACATCCCGGTGAAGACCTCGACGGCATGTGGGTTCCACGAACTCATCTGCCTCAACGCGAGCGAACTCGAGCGGCTCCAATTGGCGCCAATCTCTTGGGATACACGCGGCGGAGAGCTCAAGAACATCCAGGGCAAAGACGCGCTGTACGGATACCTCAAGTACTACTACAACGTCGCAGCTCGCTCACTGAACCACCTGGCCCGCTTCGATGGCATCCAAGTGGACACCGAGTACGTGAAGATGATTCACGAGACTGCGTAGCTTTGAACTGAGCATCTGGCTCCCCGCGCAAGCGGGGGGTCTGCTTGAAGGAGAGAGAGATGGCAGTTCGACAACGGAATTTGTCTACCGGAGCGCAGCAGCGGGTTGCAACTTTGGATGGTAGAGCGTCCTCGGCTGACCTTCCTCAGTTGCTATGGGTTGGGGCCAGGACATCGTATCAGGTCCACGAGGCCACGATCATCGTTGTTAATTGCAATGCAGGAACAACAACGACTGGCACTGAAGCGATTGCTATTCGCATGATTGATAACGACCTTGCCACCGCAGGCACGGTGATTGCGAGCATCAGTGTTCCCGGTGGGACAACCCTTAAAACCGAGTACACCACGCGTGACGGGTCGCTCACATGGGCCGCCGGCTACCAGAATGTGGCAGATCGCGTGTTTGCGAAGGGCACGGGCATCCTTGTGTTGGGAGACGCAGGCTCTGCCGACCTCGACACGTTTGGGTGCTCAGTTGCAGTTTCCGAGTACGGAGCCCCGCCCCAATAGGGTTTAACAAGAGCCCTCACGGGCAAGGAGAATGACATGCCAGGTACAGGAAGCGGACCACTCCAGCCAACAAAATTAGTCCAGACAGATGACTTCATGCCGTCGATTGCGCCACCGGGGTACATCTTCAACCTAGTGGGGGGATACCCTGACTATGTGAACCTGAGCAGCGCCGGAGCTGCGGTATCGTCCCATGTCATCTGGTCCGTCCCAGACGGGATGACCGTTGAGGTTATGGACGCAGGGTTCACCCCCAGCGCTGCGACAGTGATCGATAGCGGCGATGGCGCGACTGTCAGCCTCGGCAAATCGAACCCTGCCGGCGCTGACCACGCCTACTTCCTGAATGCCCAAGTGATCCCGACCGGTCTCGCGAAGGGGCAGACCTGTTCCATCAAGTCAGCGAATTGGTCCTTCGCAGATGCCGACAACGTCACGCTTTCCGCTGGCGACCAGTTAACAATGACAGCCACGCTCCAGAGCGCAGGCAGCGGCACATGCTACGGCACTCTCTGGGCTCGACTGAAGTGGTCAAGCAACACGGCTGGCGCGATCTAATGGATGAGCCTCGCTTGAAGATGGGACGGGTTGGGGACAGAACTCCTCCACCCGGCATCGTCAAGGACTTGGCTTCCTTCGACCCGGAGCTTCGATTGTTCTGGGACGTGAGGCAGCAGGTCTGGACGGTGGCGCAGCGCGTCAAGCGCAGCGTCCCTGTGGGCACACTCAACGGCATCATGTACAGGCAGGTGGTCGATACCGACCGCACAGTGCTCAGACTGATTGGTCACACGGGAGAGCCTGACCGGCGTATCCTCCCACAACTCTACGAGCAGCGCTGCCTGACTCGTGAGGACCGTGCCAAGCGAGTGAGGGACCGTATGAAGGCTGACAAGAAAGCCTCCAAGGAGCGGTTCAACAAGGCGTCTGCCCCGGCAGAGGCTGGGATGGCGGATGGGTACGGTCAGCTCCGCAGGAAGGGTGCGTTCGGCAAGTCAGCTATCGTCGCTCCGAAGGGTGGCTGGACGGTAGCAGGTGATGCGTGATGAGGAGGAGCGGTGTCTACAGTCAGCTCGATGATCACACGCATCCGTCGTCGCCTCGAGGATCCGACAGCGCTCCATTGGCCTGACACCGAGGTCATTGCGGCTGTCAACGAGTCCAAAGCGGACCTCTACCAATACATCTACAACCGCAATCGCGACGTGTTCGACGCTTTGACGATTGAGTACACCTGGCCCGCTGACACAATCAGTGTCCACGCCACAACTATCAACCCAGCGATGGACGCGCACGATATCCTGCTCATCACCACAACTCCAACAACGGAGTCTACAACGGTCAGCAACCTACCGTTCCCGCTGCGCAGGATGAACTTTGAGGAGTTGTACCGGCACTCTGCGACAGCCCCCCAGTTCTACGATGCGCTGCAAGATGAGTTGGGGAACGCGGAGTCATGGACTGGCGGCAGCAGACCACCGGAGTCGAGCCTACGCTGGGCAATGCAGGGGATGAGAATCTACTTGGACCCCGTCCCCAGGTCAGAGTTGAAGCTGCGGTTTGATGTGATTGCACAGTTCAAAGAGTTCAACGAGAACGGTACTGAGAACGCTTTGGACGTGTTCCCGAGCGCAGAGAGCTTCTTCACGCGGTGGGAGCGTGTCGTTGAGTACGGCTCGACCTTGATTTTGAAGGGGCGCAGCGACGAGAGCGAAGACCCGCTCATGCTCCAGCTCGGGGAGAAGAGGCAACTACTCAATGCGTGGCTCGACAACCGCTCGGTCAGCGCGCCACGGGTGGTGGTCGATGCCTACTGAGCCAAGATTCCTTCCAGCCACAGGTCCGTTCTTTGGCGTGTCCTGCCTCCCCTGGAGGTGGAGAGACCAGGGTGGCGCTATGCGCTCTCCACTGGCTGTCAACGTGGACTGCTCGAGGGGCACCATCCGCGGGAGGGATGGGTTCACCACCATGCTCCGCGTTGCCACGATGGGCGGCAGTGGCATCACACCGTCAGTCAACGGCATCCACGCCTGGAAGGGGTCTCACGGTGAGCCCTACGTGTGCTCAGTCCTCTTCGACAGAGCAAACAACCGCAACATCTTCATTGCATGCGACCTGAACGGTGCGTACCTCGACTCCTCCATGCCCATCGATTTGGCGAAGCACCCTGTTGGGATGGAGCCATCGAAGTACAACTTCCCCACCTTCGAGACCATGGGCAGCGGGGTCATCTTCACCACGCCAAAGGGCACCATCCTCCGCTACGACCCGGAGTCCGACCCGTCGAAGATGTCTGTGTTTGGGCCTGGTGAGCCACTGCCCCTGCCACCTGACAACGACACCGAGCGCTACTTCACCACGCTACCAAGGGCGAGCCTCTTCCACAGCTACGCTGGCATGATGGTGTATGCAGGGTTCGACTACAGCCTGTGGAACAGCGTCAGCAGCGTCATCCCAGAGAACCAGAGCGACATCCCCGAAGAGAACATCGACCAGAACCTGCGCAACGCCATCCGGCTGGCGCGTCACCAGTTCATCGTCAGCCTGCCCGGTGAGCCCACGAACATCCGCGGCAGCGGCATCTTCCCGCTCGGCAGGGGTGAGACCATAACTGGTTTGAGCTCTATGTCGGGCTCGCTGCTGGTGTTCACCGAGACATCGGTCTACATGGCTCAGTCAAACGGGATGACCATCGGGCAGATAGGACCGCTCGTGCGGGGGACTGGGTGCGTTGGGCAGCGCACGATTGCTCAAGGCAGGGGGCGCATTGCATGGATGGGGCATGACGGGTTCCACATGTACGATGGACAGCAGGTGCTCAAGATAAGTGATGACTTGGACGACATGTTTGAGTTATCTGGCTGGCGCCCAGCCCCGATGTATGGAATGAGTTCCGACCGTGGCAAGGCCTTTGCATACCCGTTCCGCATAGCCAGGTCTGCGCTAGACAGAGCAGTCGGCATCTACGACGAGAAAACGCAAGCATTCTGGTGGAGCGTGCCCGTGTGCGGCTCAAGCAACCTAAGCACGGAGTTTATGTCTAGAATCTGCCTGCTGTACCACCCAAGCACACAGTCATGGAGTATCTACGCTGGCAGCGCCACAAGTTGCTTCGAGCCCACTGATTTCGCAGCCGTCTTTGATGGCACGCGGTATCGGGTTTTGTTCGGTGACCCGAAGGGTGGTATCCACTTCTACGGAGAGGACAGTAGTGACAAAAACTTCTCCAGCTCTGGGTCTCGTGCTGGTGACACGCGGGTGGAGGTGGACTGGTTTTGGCAGAGCCCACCGCTTGAGATGGACCCCAACGCAACGCTGTCTGTCAGGAGTCTGAGGACGAAGCAGCGTGCCACCGGGGCATCTCGTGGCGTCAACGAGGAGGCTAAGTGGTCGATTGAGACGGAGCGCTCGTTCGACAACGCTGACGGGAGCCTGACCTATTCCGGGTATCTGCAAACGTCGCCAACGATAGCCCCTCCACAGAGCGAGACCCCGAAGCACCTTTGGGGCGAGGGCACCTGGGAGGGGGGGGCTCGCGACTTCACCTGGCACACCCCTGCGACCTGGCGCTCGAGGCACTCTGTGCAGGGGGCGATTGTTGGGCAGGCGTTCTACGTTGGGTTCTCTGACTCATCGGTTGCCGTGAAGGATGCGCAGGTGGAGATCCAAAGCTTTGACCTTGAGCTCCAGCCGAAGAGGGACATCACATGACAGTCCGCAGGCCCGCAGTCAGCATGGAGACTGACAACCCGCGGCTGCGGCGCCTTGAGCACTCCCAGTTGTTGCGGGGCTCGGAGTCCATCAAGGCGGCAGTCGCTAACGCCTCGAGTCCGGGGTTGGTGGAGTTGGCGCCAGACGAGTGGGGTCTTTCCGGGTCAGGCATCAGCATCAGCCGGCAGCTAACACTGCGCGGGCGTGGCTACCCGACGACAATCAATGTGGACAGGAACGTGGGCGTGGCTATCACGATCACAGCGGATGGCACCAGGCTGGAGGGGATACGGTTTGTCTCCACCGCAGCAGCGATGGCAGTGATTGTATCAGCAGACAACGTCAGTATTGTCGACTGCGTCTTCGAGGGGTTTGCCAGTGCAATCCAACTGCGCACATGTGTTAGGCCTGTGGTGAAGTGTTGTCGCTTCACGGGGCACACGGGGACAGCGGTCACGCTGACGGATGCCGACTATGGTATCATCGCTGACAACCTGTTTGTGAATACGGCAGGGCAGTCCGAGATTGACGCCGACTCCAACAGTACAAAGAACATCATCGCGAACAACAACACGGGTGATGGTCTGATCACCCATGTCGGAGCGTCCGCAAATGTGGTGGCAGACAACCAGGGAACAGTGACGGCAAGCTGATGGGAAAGCCTGAATTTCACAACTTCGCACTCGGAACCTACGCTCGCGGGCCAGACGTGTACGCGAACGATGGCGCCATCCTGGCAGAGGTGCTCGGCAACTGCGAGAAGAGGGTGAACATCCAGTCGTTTGAGGGCGTGTCGCTCATCAGCAACTGGTTCTTCCATGACCACAACGGGGTGTCTGGGTGGACGACTGACACCTACTATCCGTTCCGCGTTGTTATGGTTGCACCAGCGACTATCACTCATGTGAGCTACATTGGGTTTGCGGCGCAGGTGGCAAACGGTGGGTTCTATTCCACCAGCAACATTGGAACCCCGATAGCTGCCAACAAACTGGACCTCAAGATCCGCATCAAGGACGAGCTCGGCAACCAGATCACAAACAACTACGCGCCGCAGGAGATGGCGTATGCAAACAAGGAGACGCTGATCGCATCAGAGCGCAAGGTTGGCGCCGGCTGGACCCTGGAAGTTGCGTCTGAGCGACCTTCCGGGGCGCACCTTGTGTTTAAGCCTTGGGTCAAGGTCAACATCTGGATGAAGACGGAGCACATCTAATGGGGACAATCACCATCACAGACCTGACAGGCACGACGAACCCAGCCACAGTGCAGGCCAATGACGTTGCGCTCGTTGACAACGGACTGGGTGACTTGGACAACAGCACAAACGTCTCGCAATACAAGAGTCGGTTTGTTGTCACTGATACGTGGGGAGACCTGGCAATAGACAACTATATTGCACGCGAGATTGGTGGGGCGACGGACTCTCACGGCGCCGGAACCACAGGCTCGCCCGCCTACACGACCAAAATGGCGTACAACCTCTGCACCTTCCAGGCACCGTTCGCCATGCACATCGAGTCCGTGCAGGTCATCGCGAACAACATCGGAACGAACACAGGGGCAGGCCTCGACGGCTCAAACTACTGGACGTTCAAGGTGCAGACGGGAACAGCCAGGGACACTGGCGGGACGTGGACAACTCACAACACCATCACGCTAAACGACCCGACATCAGCATGGAGGTATGCGTCTGTTGACACAGCGCTCACCATAAACAGGTTCTTCCGGGTGAAGGGGGAGATCACCACCGCTGGCTCAAGCCTGCCAGACTGCGACCTTCAAATCGTGGCTACCTTCACCAAGGAGAACGTCTGATGGCAGTTCTCAACAAACTAGCCATCGGTACATCTGCTGACGGAGCGGAGGTGACGGGGACCGGCAGCAACGGCAATGACCAGCAACTCAAGGTGCTGCTCCTTGCAATTGGCAACAACAACAAGAAGTCCCCGCACTCGATGTTTGTTGAGACCGCGAACATCTACAAGTTGCTCGGTTCAGGCACAACAACTGCCATTCACCGCTCGGTCACCAAGAAGGTCGAGGCGGGCACTCGTTTGCTGGCTGTCGCTGTCGAACTCGTTATCACCGCAAACACCTCAACAAACGCAGACAACTTCGTCACGGTCTCGATGTACAAGACGGCATCGTTCGACGGCAGCGAGCCGAAGGACACGAACGCACCGCTGGGCGTTGCTGGGACAGAAGCGTATATCATCCCCGAGCAAAACATCCGTTCAATCAAGAACACCGACGACGCTGGCCTTGCTGGTGTTGGGAAGTCTGTGGTGCTGCCGGTCCAGATGGACTACGCTGCGACTGACGAGTACGTGACGTTCAGGATGAGCGTTATCAGCACGGCATCCCTTGGGGGCGCACAGATTGGGTGGACGCAAGCAAACATTAACTTCTGGTATAGTAGCGAGCACGAAGCGTAGGAGACACCATGCCAAACCAACCAGCACCGAAGAGCCAACAGCAGTCCAACGCAGCAGGCCAGGGGTTCAGCCCGTACTACCAGAACCAGATGCAGGGTCCGTACTTCGCCTCACCCATGGGCATGGCTCCAACCCAGCCGGGTATGGGGGCGTATGGGCAACTCGGCCAGAACTTCTTCAACGCACCAACTGGCCCAACATACTCGCTCCAGGCTGGACCTGGGTTCAGCGGGTACGGTACTGGCGGCACCCAGCTACAGACCCCGATGTCGTTTGCCGGCCCATCACCGTATGCACCAGGGGGCGCCCAGCAGCCGAGCGAGTACGGGACGATTGAGGCTCCCATGCTCCAGGCAGGCAAGGCTGATGTCATCAGCACGAACTACACCCAAACTGCTGACCCATGGGCTGCGAACCCCAATTTTGGGACACTGATTGGTGGAGCGGAGGCGTTCGGTGGGCAGGCGCAGGCGCAGGCGCATCTCGAGGCTTGGGAGGCTCTCCAGCCACAAATGCTACTGGACGACCCGTCCGCAGCATACGCCGACCTGCTCAATCAGCAGATATCCGACATCGGCAAGGCGACCCGCGAGGCAGAGCTCAAAGCGGCAGGGGTGGCAGCGGGCGCAGGCATTGGCACGTCCACAGCGTTTGGCTCTGACATCGCTGGTGTCGGTATCAGGGGGGCGGAAGCCTCCGTCCAGGCTCAAGCGGAGAATCAGGTTGCGGTCGACCAGGCTATGGCTAACTACCAAACCGCGAACACAGCGTTTGAGAATGCCAAAGCCCAGTGGGAGATTCAGCGCCGGGATCTGGCGAGCACCACCGAGAACGCACCCTACATGAACAAGCAGAACATCATGGACTATCGGGACGGGACTATCGGAGCCCTTGTCACCGAGGCGGGGCAGTTCTCCATCGCTGCTGGCGAGGCTGCTTGGGGCGTGAACCCTGCGCTCCAGAGCGACATCAAGACGCTATCGCTGAAGTTGATGCAAGCCGGGGTCGACTCATGGGCTGCGTCTGAAATCATTGAGCAGCTGATCACCGAGTATGAGCGGCAGAACCTGGCGTTTGTGCAGGCAAAAGACGACGGGACATACGACTACATGGGCTACAGCCAAGGTGGGAACGTGAACCTGCCGGGAACAACGACCGGTGAAAAATCTGGCTCCAAGAAAGCAGACATCAAATGGTAGGTGAGCGATGGTGCAGCGATTCATAGGCCCATCGAGGCCAGGCTACAAGTTCCAGCCCCCACGCAGAGCACAGCCTCTTCCTCCGCAGAAGCAGCTAGGGATGGACGACCGGGTGAAGCTAGCCCTACTCCAAGGTGCCATCGAGGCGGGAACAGGGCTTGCCAAAGGTGCGGTCCAGGCAGGCGTGCAGCCCGGTGGGTGGCTCGACAGGATGGTGACCCCGGAGGAGACGCTGCGTCAGCGTGCAGCCCAGCAGCGAGCAGCCCAGCTCCAGGCAATCTCCGCATCCAGAGCCCAGGAGGCCCAGACAGAGTGGCACCGTCAGCGACCAGGCCTCGAGCGGGAGGCTATCGAGGGGCGGGAGGAGGTCCAAAGAATCCGCGAGCAGGGTCGCAAGGAAGCTGCCATTGCCGCACAGAGAGAGGCTGGCAAGCAGCGGATAGACAGAGACAAAGCGCTGGCTGCTGCAAAGAAGAAAGCCAAGGCAGCCGGGCGCCCGAGGTCTGGAGCGACAGGCTCACGGAGCGACAGGCGCCTGGCAGGCCGAAGGGATAAGTTGCTGGTGTCTCTGCGCCGCACTCAACTGCTCGGCGTCGACAACACCGGGGCTATTGCAGCCTGGAACGCAGACTTGCCGCCAGATAAACGTAAACAGTTCGGCATCGACATCCTCCCAGAGAAGCCGCCAGCCCCCGGCAAGGTGAACAAGGTGGCGCAGAAAAGGGCTGTGCTCGCCCTGCGAAAGAGTTTGCACGAGCAGGGTCTCTCGTATGAGTCGGCGGATGACCAGCTCCGCGCTCTCGGCATGACAGACCTCCCCAAGCTCGCCGACCTGCCCGTCAAGAAGGACACCACAGCGGTTGACGAAGAGAAGGACACCCTCGACGAGATGCGCGCAACTGTCACCCAGCAGCAGCGGTGGGAGAGGGAGTGGAACAAGGATAGTTCTTACGGGGGCTCCAACTTGAAGAGACTGTACCCGACCGACAAGGAAGGGAAGGGCTCCGACAAGTACATAGATGCGATGCTGGCAGAACAGGGCAAGGAGAGAGTGACTGGCGATGCCATCATAAAACAGAAAAAGAATGTCAAAGAGGCAAAGGAGGGAAAGATCAAGCCTCGCCCGACTCCAGCCCCCACCC
>Ga0114906_1000202_pt1 | contig 35537 bp, 37 predicted proteins | sample MalvirDeepMed_M9_FD_89687 | JGI IMG/M metagenome (GOLD analysis project Ga0114906, IMG submission 89687) | Marine viral communities from the Global Malaspina Expedition - Malaspina viral metaG DeepMed_M9 | ecosystem: Environmental > Aquatic > Marine > Oceanic | place: Mediterranean Sea...
AAACAGCTCGTCTCGGTTGATCCCTAACAAATTAGTCAGCCTGATTTCTACTATCTCACCTATCGCCGCCTCGATCCTAGCCTCGGTTGACCTGGGTTTCGTGGTTGTGGTTAAGTTGTTCATCTCTCTGTCTCCTCTGTTCTTTGTTGTATGGCTGTATTATAACGCCCTGAGCTTGTAATGTCAAGCTCAAACTGTAATAAGTTGAAGTTTTTTTAGAAAAACCTCACATCCCACGTTTATGCTTGTAATGTCAAGCTCAACCTGTTATAATGTCGTCGAAGCCTGAATTGGAGGTTGGATGACGATATTAAAAGTTGATTTACTTCGGCTGAGAGGCCTGATCGAGTGGGGCTGGCGAAAGCCTTTGGGCGATAGGATGAAGATGCACCCCAATCAGTGGGGCAAGCGGATGGATGGCACCATCGCTTTTAAAGTCGAGGAGCTAAATCATGTAGCTTGGGCTATTAATGTCCTAGGAAAAGAGAAGTATGGGCGAGGATGGGAAAGGATCGGGGTTGACGATTTCGTCAGTTTCGAGAATGTCGATGTTCGCACTTTAGAAATTCCGCAGGAACGGCCGCGGAAAGGAACCAAATAAGATATAGGTGGGGGGGGGTATTTGAATGCCTAATCAAATGGATACGCTAATACAACAAAGCAGAGAGATGAAGGAATCTATAATAAAGTATCGGTTGGCGGGTGAATTGGCAGAAAGTATCGGGGTTCACCGCCGGACCTTATATTCGTGGCTGGACGGATTTTGCCGAAAGATGCCGATCCATGCCATTAAGGTCATCGCCTCTTATCCTAAACTGAAACCTCAGATGAAACGGATTCTGTCCGATCAGTTGGGTGATACTCTAGCGGAAACTGAGAAGGAGAAAACGGTCAGTTCCGCTATTCAGCTGAAGGCATTATTGGCTGAAGATGCCAAAGGGCAAGTGGTAGAGATTAAGCTCAGTGATGGTTAAATTATTATCGGACATGGATTTTGCTTGTTGAGACTCAACAAGAGAGGAAGAAGTCAGTGATAGCCAGAAACGGGTTTCGGCTCAGTCTCAATAAGAGGGCGAGAATGTCCGATAACGATTATTATAGGACATGGTGTCTAGGGTCTTGAAAAATGGCAAATAAGACTATATAATAAAAAAAGAGGCCGACGGCATAGCCATATACCATCGACCTCGAAACCATAAGGTAAACACAAAGCCTTATCAACTACCAAATTGAGGGAACTTTGCATTGAAACACAAAATCGACCGAGAGGTTTATTTCAGGGCCATTTTTTGTGCCTTGCGTTTATTCTACCTGCCGACCGCCTTTCGGCGCAATATTTTTCCCTCTTTCGTATCAACTCAAGCCGAATGCGTAGATATTTCTGCCTTTAGGTCTGTTTTGATTGAACCTTTTATGCCTGACTCAATCTTAATTTAGGCATAAAAAAAGCCCGAATGATGAAGATTCGGGCAGAGGAGACACAAGTGGATTATACCACATTTCCCGATTCGGGGCAAGCAATCCAGGCCATCAAGGAGACGGTGGACTTGGCAGAGTTGGTGTCCCGCGACGAATCCCTAAACAACAATTTCGGTTCACATTCCAGCAAGCACGCCTCCAAGAATGGCAAGTGTTTGCATGTTACGCCAGAGAAACAGCTTTGGCGATGTTTTTCCTGCGGAGAAGGTGGCGACATCTTCTCTTGGGTAATGGATCGTGACGGCTGTGGATTTCCGGAAGCGGTGGATTGGATTTGTCAAACCTACAATTTACCGCACCCTACCCTCAACCCCGATCAGTGGGAACAGCAGAAGATGGCGCGGCAAGAAGCCGACCTGATTCGGCCCATCATCAAACAGGCTATGCAGTGGTATCACTCCCAACTGAAGCCGTTACCACACTTGCTCTATTTTGGTCAACGCGGGATAGAACAGGAAACCGTTGATCAGTTGTTGATCGGTTATGCACCGGACAAGAAAGACGGTCTCTACAAGCATCTGCGCCAGAAATACTCTTACCCCGATGACCTGCTTCTCAAGACTGGCCTGTTCTACAGTAATGACGGCAAGCCGACTGACCGCTATCGGGACCGCTATATCTTCCCTTATTGGCAAGCGGGAAAGATCCTGTTTTCTATCGGCCGTAGCACTCAAGATGTTGATCCGGCCAAGAAATATATTAAGCACCTGACCAATGGTGAACGGTACCCGTTTGTCGGTGCCAATGCGGTCGAAAATATCATCTATGGCGTCGACTCGATTAAGGATGCCAACGAGCTAATTATCACCGAAGGCATCGTTGATGCCATCTTGGGTATCCAAGCTGGCTATTCGGTGTTATCGCCAGTTACCACTCGCTTCAGTCAAAACCAGATCCAGCAATTGGTCAAGCTGGCCGAAAACGCTTCCTCTATATATATGGTCAACGATAGTGAGGAATCGGAATCGGGTTTAAAAGGCGCCTTGGCTACAGCTGAAGCCCTGCATCAACGGGGTAAAGATGTGCGCTTGGTAACGTTACCTCGCGGTCATAAAGACAAGGTCGACCTAGCCGATTACCTGCAATCCGGTCAAGATTTGGGACCGGTACTGACCACAGCTCCCACCTATCTCGAATTCCGTATTCAACAGTTACAACAGTTTGAAGGAGCCGAACAACAACGAGAACTGAAAGAGGTAGCGCGATTAATTGTGCGATTACCCTCTTTTGAGCGAGATCCTTATGTCAGCCAAGTAGTTGATGCCGAGCTAATGGCCAAACGGCCTTTCCAAGCCCTGGTCAAACAGGTAGCGATTGACATCAGACGGGAACAGGCTGAGGAACGGGAACAGGAAGCGCGGCGTAACAGTGACCATATAGGCTTCCTCCGATTCCAGATTAACGAAGCCCGTCGTAACGAAGAAAAGCTGAAAGATTTCATGGTCAAACGCGAAGTGGCCGACCTTGTGTCCACCGACATCAAACAGGCTGGACAATTACACGTCACCGATGATGGTGGCAAATACTGGTTCAATAAGGAGGATAATCGACTATACGAAATCCAGCGCGATACAGACGATTTTCGCACCCTCCTCAATAAACGGTATGACATCAACTCCAGTGAACGGGATTTTGAGTTTGTCTTCCAAGACCTGGAAGCCGAAACTCTGACCAACGGCCTGCCCACCGAGGTTCACCGTCTGAGCCATTTCCTACCAGATCAAGGCCTCTACATTTACAACCAGGATAACCAGATTTATAAACTGGATGGCAGCACGGTTGAGCTAGTCCCAAATGGTACCGACGGGGTCTTATTCTTGGGCAAACAGAGTTATCAGCCCTTCACTTATCAAGCCAATACCACTAGCGGTTATATGCGCTCAATGCTGATTGAGAGCATCAACTTTGATGAACTTGGCTCCAACCTGGACGTGCCGGAACAAGAACTGGTCTTTGAGGTCTGGTTGAAATCCCTATTTTTTGGTAACTTGCAAAAGACCAAACCGATCCAGTGTTTTATCGGGGAGAAGGGGTCAGGCAAAAGCTACTGCCAGAAACGAATCGGCATGTTCCTGTTCGGTGAACATTTCGGTGTAGATACTTTGGAGAAAAGCCGCGAGGACTCCTTCGTGGCCACCATTACCCATAATGCCTACTGTGCCTTTGATAATGCCGATGAGCCGATTCCTTGGCTGGCTAATCGGTTAGCTGAAGTGGCTACCGGTAGCCAGATCACTTTGCGAAAATACTATACCGAGAACGAAGAAGTGGTCTATCGACCCAAATGTTTTGTCAGTATCAACGCTAGAACACCTCACTTTAAGCGGGACGATGTGATGGACCGGTTGTTGCCTTTTAAGGTTAAACGGTTTGAGAACTTTGTGGGCGAGGAAGAACTGACCCCTCAACTACTGGAAGCGCGGGACCTTATCTGGAGCGATATGATCGACCAGTTGACCCCGGTTGTTGATTATCTTCTCCACCACGACGATCAAGCCTTCAAATCCAATTTCCGTATGGCTGATTTCGCCAACTTTGGTTGGAAATTGGCCCGCGCCAAATCACCCGACCGACGGGCTGAAGCTGGTGACGAATGGGCAGAGATAATAGCTAAATTGGGTCAAGCTCAAACCGAGGAACTCCTGATTGATCATCCGATTTTCATGTGTCTTGACCTGTGGATGGAAAATGAAGATAACCACGGGAAACCGATGCAGACTTCGCAACTTTTCCAAGAGTTGTCCAATATATCTGAAACCTATTCCATTGGCTTGCCCTACCAATCCGCACGATCCTTGGGACGGCAGATGGTTCAATTGCGAAGTAACTTGGAAGAATATTATCAGATCGGTATCTCCAAACCCCTCAACAAATTAACATATACCTTTCGACCAAAGGAAGCCCAAATTAGTACTGATTCACAACTGTAAAGTCTGAGTGTCCTAGTTGATAACATAACAAACATAACATGAAATCACGTCTAAAAAGGACAAACATAACATCAAAAACCCTGGCTATTATTGGGTTTGAGGCGGACGTGTTAGGTTTGTTATGTTTCTTTGTGGGTAAGTTTCTGTATAGAAACCGACTTTTATTTAAAAATTAAATTTTTTCAGCATGACGCTTGTTGGGAAATAATATAACAAATATAACATTTGCACAATGAAACAAGCTCTAACCCTTGCCATCATTGAATTTGGCCTTTTTGAAAATGTTATATTAAGGCGGTTTTATAACATAACATTTGTTATGTTAAGTTATATTAAGTTTCCATTTTGTAACACGTGTTAAGCTAATTGTATCAAGTTCTCAGTTTTAGCCAGCAAAACAGACGCAACAATTATATTTCTGACTAGTCAAAGGGGGGAGGAACTCGATATTGAACGGCAATTTGGAGAAAAATTCGACATTGAACGCCAATTTGGAGAAAAAAGTGACCTGTTATCAGGTCAAAGTGATGGGACTTGGGCGGGCTGTGATAGCTAAGATGCGATTGGCTGTCTTGGAGGATGGGACCGAGATCGCCAGCTCTAAATATAGCAATATGTATTATCCCTCATCCGATTGGTCACAAGCTGACCCATTGGTGCAGAAGGTTTGTCAGGTCGTATTCGAATATGCTGATGAGGAATCGGTAGTGTTTAACCGAGGGGATGATGTTCAATGAAAAAACCGTTTGATGGATCATTTGTTTGGATATGGAGCGGAATAGTGTTGGGGTGCTTATTATTTAGTGGGCTAATGGTATGGGGTCTTCTCAAGCTGGTCAGCTTATTTTGAAAGCTGAGGAGTCATTGTTGGATCAGTATTGGCGGTTGCGATACGAGAAATATCCCTGGTATCCGAATTTTGTGCGTGACATGATCAACTATTACCGACAACAAATAATGGAGGAGTATGGCGGAGAAATGGGTAACGGTCAAAGAGGCTTCAGAGATAGTTGGCCGCAGTCCTCATACGGTTTACAACTGGATCGTCAGGACTAGAAAAGGCGAAGCCAAACCGCCGTTGGTAATGCGTCGCTCCGATAAAGAGGGCGGCAAAGGGTGGTTGATTTTGGTTGGGTCTTTACTTGAGGTGGAGGAGGGGTCTCCTCGGGCAGCTCGGCCAAGAGCTCCCCAGCCCGATAATGAGGTGACGGATAATAAGCCATTGCCAAAAAATATTCCTTTTAACGGGGCCAGAAGTTGTTTCAGTGGTGGCGATACCATGAAACGTGTCCACGCTGACCGCCGAAAATGGGTTCGCCGCTGGGTAGTGGAAGGGAAGTCCTTGTTTAAGGTGTTAGCCGTTTTCAGCTCCGAATTACATGAGGAGGTCGAATGGCATTACCAGCAAGCTCTAGCGGAGAAAAGAGCAGAGAAAAGAGAGGAGGAGGAATGATACAGGAATACGAGAATAATTTATTTGTAATTTCACCACTTGACCCGACTAGCCAACGCTATAAAGTGGAAGTGTTTCGGGACATGGAAGAATTCCAATATTTGTCCATACTGCCGCGTCAACGGCCGGATTATCGGACCACAGTTGTTCTCGGTGACACTAAGGCCGAAGCCGTTCAACGGGCTAAAGATTACCTCAACGGCCAATTAGGGCTGGAGGGGTTCTGATATGCGATTAAGGTTGCCAGGGTTTGATGTTGAAGAAACCGTAAACCGTCTTTTGAAGGAACAGACCGGCCAAATTGTGGCCCAAGTGATGACCGAGGTGTCGGGCAGTAATTTCGCCCTGGAGATTAAAGACATGGTGGTGGATGAATTGGAACCGAAAGTTAAGGCTTTTGCCCAAGAAGCCCTCAACCAATATTTGGATCAGTTTAAAGAGGATCTGATCAAACAGGCGTCCACCCAACTGATTCGACTACTAACCGAACGATTATTGGAGGAGTGATGGGTTTAGTAAGGATTGAAGACATTGCCGTTGACCAGTCGATCAACTTGCGAGAGGTTGACATGGTAACGGTATCGCAATATTCCGAAGCGATGGAACGGGGTGATAAGTTCCCTGCTATCGGGGTGGTGGATGATGGTGAAGCGAAGTGGTTGTACGCTGGATTCCACCGCATCCAAGCGGCACAAGAGGCTGGGCTGGAACATTTTGAAGCCGAAGTCAGAGAAGGGACTCGACTTGATGCTGAGTATTTGGCTTGTACGGAAAATGCGATTCATGGTGTGCCAAGAACCAGAGAGGAAAAGTGGGCGGCAGTTGAAAGGGCTTTAAGGCTCAGGCCAGACAAATCAGGACGGAAGATTGCCAGGGATCTGAAAGTCGGTCATACTTTTGTGGAAAAAGTGAGGAAAAGTCTCACTGGAATCAATTCCAGTGAGAACCAAGAACGCACCTATACCACCAAACACGGCACAGTCACCACCATGAAAACGGGCAACATCGGAGGCAGAGCTAGGGCAAATGACCTAGCTGAACCTTTGCCAGTTGAAAATGCACAAGTCAACCAGATCGAAACCCTGCCAGAAGTAGTCGAGCCGAAGTCTGACATTGTGGTCGAGTTTGCGGGTAAGCAAATTAATACGCTGGGCGATTTGATGAAGGTCAGAACGGAAGACCAGAAGTTGCTGAATCAGTTTTTTGAACTTGATCTAGCGGTGATTAAGGTGCGGAAACTAGTCACGGAGTTATCGGCCCATCCGCCGACTAAGATCAGATCTATATTGTACGGTCGTGACGAGATTACTAGTACATTAAACTATCAGGCCACTTCACTAGGGGAGTCGGCTCAGTTTTATAGGGAGTTAAGCAATGGCGAAGAATCAACTGGTAGTAACTGATGATCCTATACAGTCGGCACTATGTCGTCTGGTAGAGAAAGCTGACGGCATCGATATTGAGGAATTAACTCAAGCCATGATGCCACTGATACTGCAAAACAGATCAACAGAAGACTTAGCTGTAGAACGGGCTAGGCAGTTAGTGGGGCAATTGGTTTCCAAAATGATGAGGGTGACACCTGACGGTGAGTTGATCCCGGCTTATATTAAGACTAGCAGCAACGAGTACAAGCCAGTTGATAAGGTTGACAGTGAGGATCTGTTGAAGAAGCAGAAGCAGTTAAACCAAAAGCGGCTCAACATGGGAGTGCAGATCGAAAACTTGACCAACTTGGGCCAGCAGTTGGATCTGCCAGGCATGACGGAGTTTGAGGCTGAGAGGGATTATGACTCTGAAGCCGAGCGTCATTTTTTGCAGAAAGCCAAGACTGAGGGTTTGGAACTGACGCATAACAAGGAGGTAGGTCGTTACCGCATCGATTTCTCGGTGGTGGAAGACGGTAAGCCGACCCATTGCAATATCAGTATCTTGGGCGAGAAATGGCATAAAAACAAATTGCCCCACGATTTCGCTCGGATGCGGGATTTAACTAGGGAAGGTGAGCTAATGATACCCTTCACCGCCCGGCAGGTGTTCTCTGATCCTAGTAAGTGTGTTTCTGAGGTGAAATCTATTTTCTTTAAATGGAGAAATGCTTTACTAAACTAAGAGTGAATTGTACAGGTTATTTCCTGTTGGGAGGAGAAATAATGAAAACTGCCCTCGACCATGTATTGGAATCCAAAAGGCCTGAATTCCCTTTAGTCTTGGGTCACATTCCGTCTGGTGTTGAGGACCCGCCAATGTTGAACCCCAAGGGGTTTCCTATTCAACAGGAAGACTTTGCCCGCCATTTGAAGAATGCGGTGGTTTTTCAGGTGGAGGAGGACAGTTGGACTCCAACCGATACCAAGGAGGCACAAAAGGAATTAACAGGCTGGCTTGATCATTGGGAGGAAAAGGTCAAAGACGGGCATGATGAGGCGGAAACCGGGAATTTTGAGTTAAAGGTGCTGGATGTGGACTTGGAAAAACCGTCCGTCGACCGAGAATCTCATGTGTTTATTCACCCGGTCGATTTAACCACCCATCACGCGGAAAAATCAACCGTCGCCGTACCACAAACAACCAACCTTCACCATATGAATTTCCCCAATTGCCGTTTGCCTTACGACAACATGGTTCTGATGATGAAAGCGTCGGGAGCTTTAACCGAGGACTTAATTCATGGCTTTGACATTGGGGCAGGGACCAAGGTTGATACCAGTGGAGAATCTTTGGCTGGAGGGAAAGACATTGCTGTTTGGTTACTTAAGCGGCCCCAAGTTAAGGAGGAAGGATGGTTGTCATATAGCCTCTATATTCTCGGAACGGGGCAAGGCCAATTACTGGACCGAATAACCGCCCCGGTCAACCTTTTCGGCACGGTGGGTAATGCTAGGTCTTTAACTCCAGCCTTAGAAGATACACCAATTTTCCTTTTACGACTTTGCAGTCAAATCGTGTGCGATTTTTACCTGGAGGCGGAGACGCACAACCTTTATTTTGAGGAGGTGTATTTGAAAATACCGGGCGATGAAGTCAACGGGGATACGGGGGTCATCGGTGTAGATCATGTGATTAAACAGGTTTTTATCGGCATTTTATGTCGGGCATTAAAGGTTTGTGCGGTGATTAATTGTAAAAACGTGGGGGTCGAAACGGTTCACCCGTCAAGCAGGTCGCAAAGGTCAAGGAGAAAGAAGAAGAAACCCCCTTTGGTTAGTTATAAGACGCTAGTGATTAAGAATGCGTCTACCAACAAATCGGGAGGTAATGGCCAGGGAACAGGCACTAACCGCTTGCATTTATGTCGAGGCCATTTCAAGACCTATACAGAAGACAGCCCGTTGATGGGTCGGCATGTTGGCACTTATTGGTGGCAACCGATGGCAAGAGGCAAGAGTAGGGAAGGGCAAGTGATCAAAGATTATTCAGTACAGAAAACTCAGGAGGAATTAGCATGATACCAGAAAAGGTGATGGCGATTATCGAAGAAACAGTGCAAACCGAAGGTGGGTTTGTGAACGACCCCCTGGACTCCGGGGGAGCAACCAATTTCGGTATTACTCAGAAGACATTCTCTGATTTTATTGGCCGATCAGCTACCACCGATGAAATAGAGAATATGGCGCTGGATGCAGCCGTCGAGATCTATTTCGAGAACTTCTGGAAGAAGAACAAGGTGGAGCGTTTGCCAGAACCGTTACAACACCACCAATTTGATGCCATCGTTCAACATGGGCCAAGAAACGCCGGTCGAATCGTACAACAGTCAGCCGTCAACCGTCGCCGATTAAAACCGGAGGAGGTGGATGGCATTGTAGGCAGTGGTACTTTGGCCGCTATTCAGCCTTTGACTCTAACCCATGTTTTGATTGAACGGGTGATGTTCTATGCCAACTTGATATTTGACGGTTCCAGCTACTTGAAACGGAACAATCAAGTCCGCTTCCTAGTGGGCTGGATGACTCGCGCTTTCGAGTTTATCAGGCGGGACGAACGGGCCAAAGTTTTAGCTGAGATCGAAGCTGAAGCCAAAGCCAAGGCCGAAGAAGAAGCGAGATATGGGGAATAGTTGAGGTATGGCTAAGACCCTGATGGACCTGTTTGATTTGGAATCACCGGACAGGCAAAAGTTGGTTTTACATCAACGCTATTTTGGACGCTTACCAAAAGGCAGATTGCCGAGTTTGAACGAGATCATCACCATGCACTATCGAACTTATACCAAGCTGAAAAAGGAGGCCTATCGGGTGATTGTGGCCGTCTCTCGGCGGTATCTTCGCCCGGTTGAGTTCTTCCCTATCCAGATCCATTTTCATTGGTACGCCATGAACCGCAAAATAGATCCTGACAATATTAGCGCGGCTGGCCGTAAACTGATATTGGACGGATTACAACAGGCGGGAATCTTGCCCAATGACGGTTGGAACCAATTCATCGAGAAGGAGGGGGAGGTAATGCCGTTCCAAGACTTCTTCTCGGTGGATCGAGACAACCCACGGATTGAGGTCGACATCTATCCAGCGGAGGACGATTACCATGTCAAATTTGATTCAAAACCGTGACTTTGAGCAAGAACGGGATAACCAACAACTTCTATTCTCAGCTTTCCAACAGTTGGACGTCTATCAATTGGCTCGCCTGTTAGTAGCGGCTAAACTACCCAAATATTCTCGCTGGTTAAAACAGGCCACCATCCTGACCCTGGCTGATACCATTTCTTCCGATTGCCCCAACTATTATCAAACCCTAGCCGAGAAAGCCAGCACCACCCTCGACACTTCCATCTCCATTGATACGGCCAAGAAAACACTCAGCCGTCATGCTAGTGCCATATATGACCATATTCGGCACTAACGGTTGATCCCGTTATAGCCCTCTCTTTACAATCTGAACCGTCGGCGGCCGATGCAATTTGCATGGGCGCGAATTGGATGTCCCGTTACCATCAGGTGGCGGGATGTTTATCTCCTTGATGAAATTGAAAGTGATTGGTGAAAGGCCTGAGACATCCGTCAAGATAATTCAGGTCTTTTGCTTTTTAAACAATGACAGACGAACACAAAATCTATGATCGGTTGGCGGAAGAAACTCACGCCGCTTTTACCGCTTTCGAGTATTACCGCAACCTCGATCCTGACAAACGCAGTATTGATCAGGCTTTTCGTGATTTCTATCGCGATCAAGGCAAGACGGTTAAAGGCAAGCAGGCATATGGTCATTGGACCCGTTGGTCAAGCCTCAATAGTTGGGTGGCTCGGGCGGCGGCTTATGATGCAGATAACCAACGTGAAGCTAGGAAACGAGCGCAGGAAGAACGGCAAGAGGAAATCAAGAAATGGTTGGACGAACAGTTCACCATCAGTAAGGCTTTCCAAAGCTATGTTCGGCGGGAGATCCGCTTGGAGCTAGAGACACCCGGCACTCGGGAAGTCCATGAAATACGGCAATTGGCCTTGGTATTTGATATTAGCGGTTCATGGGTGAAAGAAATCCTTGGGGTAGGAGATGACGATGTCTAATGGAACCAATTTACAAGTCCAATATATTGACCCGCAAGAACTGAAACCATTCACGGATAACCCTCGCCACCACAGTGAGCGCAACATCCAAGACATCCAAAGGTCAATCAAAAAGTTTGGCTTTACCAATCCGATCCTGGTCCGTAAAGAAGACAACATGATCATCGCGGGCCATGGCCGCTTGCGGTCGGCCCAAGAGTTGGGAGTGGAGGCGGTACCAGTTATCTACTTGGACTTCTCTGAGAATGACGCCAAACTCTACTCGATCACGGATAACCGGACCGGAGAAACCAGCGAATGGGATGTCTTGGCTTTAGATGATCTGATCAAAAAATTAGAGGAAGACGAAGAAATCCACCTGGATGATACAGGTTTTCGGGTAGAGGAATTGGATGAACTTCTGTCTGAGGTGTCGGCGGCCGATGAGGTTGCTCCCCCGGAGGATTTTCCATCTTTTGACGAGGAGATAGGGACGGAACATATGTGTCCAAAATGCGGTTATGAGTGGTCAGGCCAAAGTAGTTAAGCCCGAATATTCTATCCCGACAATGACGGAGGTCGAATCGGTCTCACCCAACGGGTATAAAGCCATCAGCACCTTTAGCGGTTGCGGCGGCTCCTCCCTGGGTTATCGAATGGCCGGGTATCAGGTTGTTTGGGCTAATGAATTCATAGATATTGCGGCACGGACATATCGTCTTAATAGCCCTCAGGCAATTGTCAATCAAGCAGACATTCGTCAGTTAAAGCCTAGCGACATTTTGCAGGAAATCGGTATGTCAGTTGGGGAGCTTGATTTGATGGACGGTTCACCCCCCTGTGCCAGCTTTTCTACTGCCGGGCAAGGATCGAAGCATTGGGGCGAGGTTAAGACGTATAGTGAGACCAAACAGCGAGTTGATGACCTCTTTTTTGAGTTTGCTCGATTGGTTAAAGGGTTACAGCCGAAGGTATTTATCGCTGAAAATACGAGCGGATTGATCAAGGGAAAGGCCAAAGGCTATTTCAAATTAATTTTGCAAGAGTTGAAGTCATGTGGCTATAAGGTTGAAGCTAAACTGCTGGATGCGCAGTGGCTTGGCGTCCCGCAATCTCGGCAACGAGTGATTTTTTGTGGGGTACGACAAGATTTGGACTTGTCCCCCGTCTTCCCGCAACCTTTGCCTTATCGGTATAGTGTCCGTGAAGCTCTCCCATGGGTAAGGAAAATTAATCTAAAGGCAAGCAATTATGTCCCGTCCAACCGCCCGTCACCGACAGTTCTGGCCTCAGACGCTACGGGAAACACGACCGGTCGGGCACAGTTTAGTAGCGGGGGCTATATAGAGGCTGAGACTGACATGAGCCCATATGCTGTGGGAAGGGAATGGGATAAGCTGAGAATGGGTCAAAGGTCCGACAAATATTTCAATCTATCGAAACCCCATCTCGATCGCCCATGCCCAACAATAACTGCTCGTGGAAGGGCCAACACGGCTGGTGTGGCTCACCCCACAGAACGGCGCAAGTTTAGCATAGCTGAATTGAGGTGCATTTGTAGCTTCCCCCCTGATTTCAAGCTGATTGGAACTTACCCTCAGCAGTGGGAAAGATTGGGGCGGGCCGTACCTCCATTAATGATGAAGGCTATCGCTGAGTCTATAACGAGCGGAATACTTCAAGAGGCGAAAAGTGGCTGAAATCTCAGTTGTTGATAATGTTAAGCCTAGCGGTCGCTGGGAGTTTGATCAGGCTGTATCTGACTCGTTTGAGGATATGCTGGAACGGTCAATCCCTCAATATCGACTAATGAGGGATTTGTGTCTTCGTTTAGCGGCCCATTATATTACTGCTAATGCCAATGTTGTGGACCTCGGCAGTAGCAGGGGATCGGCTATCGCCCAAATGGTGGAAGACAGCCGTTTTTCTTCCAATGCCTTTATCGGTTGTGAGGTAAGCCCGTCAATGGTAACGGCTGCCCAGGCCCGGTTTAGCGAGGCTGTAGACCAATATTGCCAGGTTGATATTCGACAGGTTGACCTGAGGTCCTATTACCCTCCAGAGAGGGCTGGCATTACTCTGTCAGTCTTGACCTTGCAGTTCATTCCGATTGAGTATCGGCAAAGACTTCTGCAAAAAATTTTTGATCATACGGATAGAGCTTTCATATTGGTAGAAAAGGTCTTGGGACAGACCTCCGAGATAGATCGTGTCTTGGTTGATTCTTATTATCAGATGAAATCTGATAACGGGTACGATGAGGAGGCAATAGAACGGAAGCGGTTAAGCCTGGAAGGGGTCTTGGTACCTGTAACAGCTAAATGGAATGAGGAGCTAATGGCGATGGCAGGGTTCAAGCAAATAGATTGCTTCTGGCGATGCCTTAACTTTGCTGGCTGGATAGCGGTGAAATGAGATCTCGCAGCAGTGCCGTCAATTTAAAGCAGATCCGTTTTCCGGGCTTAAAGGTGGCTCCGACCGTCCATAAACCCTATTTTATGGCTTTGCCCAAACAGCAGAAGTTCATGCAATCGGAAGCGGCCGAGAACCTATATTCTGGCGCGGTACGGGCTGGCAAGAGTCGGGCTTTAATGGAGAAATGTTACCAGGAAGCCATCGACAACCCTGGCATCCGTTTGGGTGTCTTTCGCAAGGTACGAGCCACCTTATACGAAACCACTATTCGCACCTTCGCTTGCGATGTCCTGGGCTGGCCCTCGATAGATGATCCTCAATCCGGCATCGTCAAACGGTGGCGTAAATCTGAATTGAAAGCCACGCTTTATAATGGCTCAGAGATCATTTTCTTGGGTATGGATAAGAACAGTAAGATCGGTTCTTTGGAGCTGGGGGGAGCTTTCGTTGATGAGGCTCACGAACTGGAGATTGATGATTGGAACATGATCCAGACCCGATTGAGTCAACCAGTAGTTGACAAACAACGGATGTGGGCCGCTTGCAACCCAGCCAGCCCCATGCACTGGTTGTATGAAAAGTTTTTTCGTAACTCTAACGAGAACGCTTTTTGTGTCACCACCAACAGCTTTGAGAATCCGTATCTGGGTGAAGAATATATTGCCCGATTGAAACGGATGACGGGCAACTTTTATCGCCGCATGGCTTTGGGCGAGTGGGTAGCCTTCTCAGGTTTGGTCTACGACTGCTTTGATCCTGATAAACATATTATTGACCAAGCCGAACCGGGTAACAGCTTCAACCTGCGCTCGATTGATTTCGGCGGTCTCAACCCTCATGTCTGCCAGTGGTGGCGAGTGTATCAAGATGGGCGCATGATTTTGTATCGGGAACTTTATCACAGCAATATTTCGGTTCGGGCTTTCGCTGATATGATTCACCAACACCAACCAGTCCAAGAGGAAATCAGGGTCACAATCAGCGACCATGATGTCAGTGACCGTTTGACCTTGGCCGAGAACGGCATCCAAACCCGGCCGGCCTTAAAGGAGGTGCGGCAAGGTATCGAACGGACGTACGAAAAGCTGGCCAATGGGGAATTATTGTTTTATCGAGATGCCTTGGTGGAACAAGATTGGCAACTGAAAGATGACACTGGCGCTGTCAATCGGGTTCGACCTCAATCAACCTTGGAAGAAATCAGTGGATACGAATGGGCGGTCACCGCAGGTATTCCTAAAGACCAACCGACCAAAAAAGACGATCACGGCATGGACGCTATGCGATACGCAGTAATGAGTCTGTACCAACCGCAGGCTAATTGGCGGCATATCAGGGGAATATAAATGGCTAGAATACCTCGGTCGATGCACTATGACCAATTGAAGGAACCGGTGGTTTTGCTCAGTTATTGGTCACCTCGATACGGCACAGTCCACAAAATGCAATGCGACACCGATCTGGAATGGCGCGACCTGATCCAAGGGGTGCCAGATTATGACAAAGAGTTATATGAAGTGGGTCGTCGCAAGCTGGTGGCTCCTGATTATTGTCTCTACATTTTGATTGAACGCAGAAAAATGGAAGAACTTCGGCAACGAAAATACGGTGAACGGGCCGAACACAAGATCTTTTCAGTGGGGTAAAAATGGAGTTTATTACTGACTTTCATTCAGACTACACCAATTTCCAAGCCGATTGGCAGTTTTACATCCAATCTTATGTTGGCGGTCGGTCTTATGTCACTGATAGCAACATATTTCAGCATCTGCGGGAAAGCGAACAGGATTTCAGCCTACGCTTGAAACGGGCCGTCTATACCAATTACTGCCGTTCAGTCATCGATCTCTACACCTCTTTCATTTTCGGCGTGGAAACCCATGTCATGCGGGATTTCGAGGAGGATCAATACTACCTCGATTTCAGTCGTGACGTGGATTTACGCGGCAATACCATTGACGATTTTATGCAACAAGTCGCCACCTACACGCAAGTTTATGGCTTTTGTGGCATTTTAATCGACTCCCCGCCCCGTGACGATTCGATCCTGACCTTACGTGACCAACAAGAAGCCGGCATTCGGCCCTATCTTTGCATTTATCAGCCGGTAGATATAGTCAATTGGTCACTGGACAAGTTTGGTCAATTGTTATGGGTGCGGTTACGGGAAAAGGTGACGGCCAATAATGACCCGTTCGCCGAGACAGAAGAAGAAATTGTATTCCGCACCTTCACCCGTGACGAATGGTTTTTACATGACGATCAAGGTGAACTAATCGTCAAGGATACGCACGGATTACAACGAGTGCCTTTTGTCTTGGCCTATTTCCAACGGCATCCTCAATATCCGATGATCGGGTTAAGCCAATTGGTCGATATTGCCCCCATTAACCGCCTTTTGACTAATATTAGCAGTTACATTGACGAATTCGTGGCTAAACAGGCCTTTCCATTCTTGGCCGCTAGTGATAACCCGATGGCGGCTAATGATCAGGAAGAAGAAACCATCATTTCAGCCAGCAACGTCTTCCAATATCCCGAAGGCGGTCAACCTCCCGCTTACGTTAGCCCACCCACCGACCCAGCTGAGTTCATGCAGAACTTTTCCAGTGAGTTCCTGATCCAACAAATCTTGCGTGCAGCTCATCTGGATCATCGGGCTTTAGCCGAACAATCAGGGGTAGCTAAACAATACGATTTTCATCAACTGAATCATGTTTTGAGTCGGTTCAGTCGCAACCTGGAGATGGCTGAATCTCAGATTATGGGCGTATACCACAGTTGGACCGGGCAGGATTTAGAGTTAGGGCATATCGACTATCCAGACACCTTCGAGATCGAGTCAATCAGTCAAGCTCTAGCCAATAGCAAATTGGTGCGTGAAGTCTTTGGTGACAAATCGCCCACCTTTACTAGCGAGCATCTGCATCGGATAGCTCGAAGGCTAGAACCCAAATTGGAACAAGATCTAGCCGAAACTATCGCTGAAGAACTGGAAGGGAGTGCCACGAACGATGCACAGGCCTTAGCTTTCATGGCCGAATCGGCCGAGTTTGGCGGTAACGGGCAACCAGAAACAGAATGAGCATATCGGCTTATCAGCAGTCTATTTTTAAATCGAGGGCTATACCCTTCAAAGCCAGCCAAGCGGCTGAAGAACGGCAGTTAATGGCCTTAGAAATGGCCTCCTCGCAGTTGACGGCCCTGATAGCTCAGATGACAAGTGACGGGCAGTTGATAGATGAGGAAGATTTGACAGAAGGTCAAAAAGTGGTACGGCGGTTGTTTATAGCCAAGCGTGAAGCCATCCAAGATTTGATGATCCAATTGGGGACCGGAATCAGCGGGGGAATTTCTGAATCGGTTGAGTCGGTAACCGAAGAAACAACGGCTTTGATGGAAGGGCTTACGGAAGAATTGCTCAGTGAAGAAGATCAAGAGATCGACCTGAGCAACTTTGCAGGTATTCCACAAACGGTAATGGCCGATTATGCTAACCGGGTGGATGTCGAAGGATTGAAAATCAGCCCCAATATATGGGCTAACAACCAAACAGCCTTGATTGAGAACCAAGTTATGGCAGCTATCGTCAGAGGTCAAAGTGCTATCAGTCTGGCTAGAAACCTGGAAAAGTTTGTCCTTGGCGGCTCGATAGGTATGGGCCACAGTATTCGTTACAAGACGATGCGTTTGGCTCGGACGGAGATAAACACTGCTTACCACGAAAGTCGGCGTCTAACGGCCATTACAAGCCCTGTGGTACAAGGTATGCAATGGAGGCTGAGTAACCGACACCCTAAATGGGATGTTTGCGACCTATTAGCCGATCAGGATTTGTATCAAATGGGGAAAGGCGTTTACCCGCCTGGCCAGTTACCGCCCAAACCCCATCCGAATTGTATTTGTTACACCATGGACAAGCTGAGATCACCGGACCAATGGCAAACGCCGAAACCGCAAATCACTATCAAAAAATCGCCTTTCACCTTTACAGTCAACAATGCCAAAGGTAGCGAAAGATTTATCAGTAACCAATATGCTCTTTTTACAGGATTGATTGAGCAGGTTGTAGCATGACAAGTGTTATCGAACATGGCCGACGGGCCTTAATAAACGGAGATCGACGGATCAAAAACGGAGGATCAAATGGCTGAAAATATAGAAACAACCACCGAAGAAACCACTTCAGCGGAAGTCTCAAGCCCGACCGACGGGTCGCAAAACACGGCGCCGGATACTAAGCCGGTATTTAATGATCAGCAACAACATTGGATTGATAACCAAATTATTCCTAAGATCTTGAGCCAAGCCAAACGGCAAACTGAATCTAAGTTGGGTAAAGACGAACGGAGTGAGTTGGAACAATTCAGATTGAGGCAACGAGAAACGGTCGAACAACAAGCCTTGGAAGATCAACGCAAGTTGGAAGAACAGGGCGAATATAAAAGGGTAATCGAAGAAAAGGACACCCAAATTCAAAAAGCTCTGGCTGATAAGGATCAAGCGGTCAACCAGTTGCAAAATGAACGGGAATCCAATTTTATCGAGTCTCAATTGAGTTCGGCTTTATCCAGAGTTGAAGGTGGTGTGATCCCTGAAATGGTGCATATTGCCAAACAGATGATGAAATCTGGTGTGCCGGTCCTACCCGATTCCGATAGTTATTATGCTATTCAAGCTAACAGCAACGATGGCAATGGTAGCTTTGAGATTCAGGTGGTTGACAGTGACGGCAATCGACCCTTCAATTCTAGTGGCGATTATATGAGCCTGGACGACGCAGTTGTTGGCTTTGTTAGCCGGCATCCAAGTTTCCAGCCAGCCAATTTTCGGGGTGGTGGCTCAGGCGCCAGCGGTGGCTCCAATCTGAATACGGTTCAATCCTTAGAAAAGGAGCTTGAAGATCTAACGGCCCAAGCCAGGAAATCGGGGCGGTCCGGTGATCGACAAGCTATGTTGAAAAAACAACGAGAACTAAAGACGGCTCAATCTCAAGCATAGAGGAGACCGTCAAGGAGTAGGAAATGGCTTTTTCAGGTCGAGCAACTTATGACAATGATACGCTAATTGCTGAAGATGTCAGTAATTTGGTGTCGACGATTTCACCTTTTGAAACCCCATTATTGAATTATATTGGCGATGCGGCTAGTCCGGCCAGTAATGTCTTGCACGAATGGGTCGAAGATTCACTTTCACCCGGTTCGCTAATCAATTCCAGTGCCATTGCCAGTGCCACGGCTGATACCCCTTTCAGGGTTAATGGAACTGGTAACGATCTACAGGTAGGCGATATTCTGCGGATGGTTGGCGGCAACTTGATTGCCAACGAAGAATTGATGCAAGTCACAGTAGTGACAGGTGCCAATTCCATTACCGTTAGCCGAGGATTCGGTAGTGTAGGCCCATCCTCCTTAGCTGTTGGCGGTTCTTTGGAACTGGTCAGTAATGCCAGTTTGGAAGGGGCTGACGTTTCGGGCGATATATCTAAGAATCGAAGCCGGGACTTCAATTTCGTCCAGCAATTCCAAAAGCCGATCGAGGTTAGTGACACCCAACGAGCGGTCAATAACTTAGGCGGGATTGATGACGAATATGCCTATCAATTAGAAGCTCGAACCAAAGAGATCTTGCGTGACCTGGAGAAAGCGGTCATCTTGGGCGCGGCTTCGGGTAACAGTTTTGGTTCAGCTTCAGCCTATCGGTCAATGAAAGGTATCTGGAGATTCATCACGACTAACCAGAACACCACCACTGCCGCCTTGGATGACAGCTTCTTGGGCGATACCTTGGTCAAATCGGCCTGGGATAACGGTGGGGATGATGTGGACGTAATTGTGGCAGATGCTCAATGGAAACGGGCTATCGACGGTTTAATTGATACCCGTATCCGTGTCACCAATGACGAAGACACTTTCCGTACTGAGGTGGTCTATTACGAATCAAGTTTTGGCCGTCAAGCCATCTTGCCCCCATCACGACATATGCCTTACAAATCGGCTATGGCTCTAGCTTCTGATCGGATTGAAGTGGTTCCTTTGCAGGGCCGTTCTTTCCAACACGAACAACTAGCCAAGACCGGTCATGCTACCAAAGGCGTGGTGGTCGGTGAATACACCGTAGCGGTGATGAACGAATCAGGTCATGCCAGAGGCATCGACACTGACGCTTAACCCTTAACACAATTCGCGCCCATGGGAGTTGTCTTATGCCTATGCTTGACTTAGCTGATATTGAGGTGCTGAAAGTTTTTATGACCCACAATATCGAGAAACCATTTAATCCGCAATACCTAACCCGATTCCGTCGGGTATTACCGGTTTTATTGAAAGATTACGAGAAACTTTGCCAACAAAATGACGCCTTGCTAAAAACGAATCACAAACTTGATGAGGCAATACTGGTCTTGGACCGTAAACTTAAGGAGCAAAAGCGGAGGGCGGATACAGAATGAAATACAATATCGCCTTCTATTGCCAATCAGTCCCCTTTTCGGCTGAGACTATTAAATTGGAGAAGTCTTTAGGCGGCAGTGAAACAGCTTTGGTTTATATGGCCAATGCTTTAGCCCGACGAGGACATCAGGTCACGGTCTTCACTCAATTTCAAAACGAAGATCATCAAGGACGATATAACGGGGTCAAATGGGCTGATAGCCAGTATTTCCCTGATATGTGTCACAGTATCGAATGGGATATATTCATCTCCCAACGCTACTATCCAGTGATGGCCAATAATGTCCGGGCCAAGTATCGTGGTTTGTGGGTTGAGGACGTGTTGGAAGCTAGTATCAAGGCTGAATATGCCGGCAGTTTATGGCAAACAGATCAGATCCTTTATGTAAGTGATTGGCAACGGAAAAATTACGAATCTATCTTACCTAGTGGTATCGAGAAGCTAGCGTTTGTGACTAAGAACGGCATTGATTTGGATACGGTCGATGACAGTTTGGTGGCTGAAAAAGATCCCAACCAGATGATCTATATTAGCCGGCCAGAACGAGGGTTGTTCCCATTATTGCAGATCTTTCCTCAGATGCGGGAGTTACGGCCTGACCTGGAATTGAAGGTTTGTCGCTACTATTCAATGTATGAAAATAACCCGGACGTGAAGCGGATTTGTGAGCAAGCTGATCGCATGGTAGCTCATACCGAAGGGGTTGAATATTTGGGTAATTTGAACAAAACCCAATTATATGAACATATCTCCAGATCAGCTTTGATGTTGTATCCGGGTGTGCCGACTTTCGATGAGACCTCTTGTATCGCTGCTTTGGAAGCCCAAGCCTGTCGAACCCCAATGATAGCCAGTAGTCGAGGAGGGTTGATAGAAACTTTGTGGCCGTTTGCTGGTGCTTTGATTGAGGGTGATGCTTATAGTGATGGATACCGCCGCGAATTTATAGCCCAAACCTTCGATTTGCTGGACGATCCAGGTCGATATAAAGAGGCTCAGGATAGCGGCCGTCAATGGGTGGAAGACAATTATCAGTACAGCACTATCGCTGAGGAATGGGAACAGAATTTCGACCAGTTTTTTGAGGACCGGTTCCAAGATCATCTACCGCAAATATTTGATAACCTTCTTCATCACGACGATTTCGTGACCGCTTACCATATTCGGGAGGAAGAAGGCGTCAGCCAGGAACAGCAAGACCGCTTGGATTCCTGTCTGGAACAAACGCATTCGGAAGAACAGTATGAAGCCGGCATGATGGAACCTTCCTTGGAAGGCAAGGTAGTTGAGGCTGGGTTTCATGGTCGACTGGAAACTGTCTTGCAATTGATCGACCCCAAGAACAGCCAGATGGAGCCAGCTAACATTCTGGATTATGGTTGTGGAGGTGGCATCTTTGCCAGTGCCTTGCAACGGATGTTCCCCTCGGCCCAAGTTTTGGGTATAGATTTCAGCCCAGGTGTGGTGGAGAAGGGGAACCAGTTTATATCTGATCAGCAATGGGGACAACGTGAACCGCATTTGTACCAAGCTGATTTGATGGAAGCATCCACCTTGCAGGAGATTAAGGTGGAGGGCGATGTCCTGTTCTCGCTTCAAGGCCAGAAATATGACCTGATCTTTTGTGGCGAATTATTGGAACACTATGTTGAACCGATGGAACTGGTTTTGGCTTTGGAAGACCTGTTATCCGATGATGGCTGGCTGGTCTGGACAGTACCTAACGGCCCATTCGTGGAGATGGCTACCAATGACAGAGAACTGAATCAACGGACGCATCGGATTCATTGGGAATACAACACGGTGGAAGAAGTCTTTAGCCAAAAAGACGGTTTTGAAGCCCGATATATCTGCACCAATAACTCTACCGGTTGCCGAGGTTTGAATAAGGGCCATTACGTTTTCCGGCACCAAAAAGGCGGTCAATACGGTGAGATAGATTTCGATAAGAAAGCCAAGTTGACTCGACCATACCAGAAGATCAGTGTTTGTATGATCGCCCAGAACAACGAACAGGATATAGGGCGTTGTTTGGGTTCAGTCAAAGATGTAGCTGACGAGATTATTTTGGCCCACAATCAATCGACCGATAAGACGGTGGAGATCGCTAAACAGTATGGGGCTAAGATCATAGAGTTACCAGAAAAATGGCCAGCCGCTCCGGATTGGGCGCCGAATCCGGGCAACTTTTCGTGGATGCGGAACGAGTCGGTTGATCCGGCCAACGGCGATTGGATTCTGTGGATTGACACTGACGAAGAATTACGCAACGGTGATCTGTTGGGCAAGTATCTACAGACCCGACTTTATGACGGATATGTCTTGCGTCAGGTTCATTTGATGGTTGACGCTGACCAGCGGCACGACACACCCGTCAGGTTGTACCGTAATGGGGCTGGGTTCAAGTTTTATGGCTGTATCCATGAACATGCCCATCGGAGTCTAAACGAACCGATAGAACCGTCATTTGAGTTGCCCTCAACCGACATCATTCATTATGGTTATGTGACGGAAGATGTGCGCCAGATTAAGTGTAAAGAACGGAATATTGGACTGTTAAAACTGGATCGAGCTGTGCATCCTGATCGGTTGTTGGGTTGGGTTTTGTTAGCGCGAGAATATATCAATATGGTGGGCTGGGAACGGCAAGAAACCCCGGACCAACCTTTGAGCCAGACTTCAGAACGGCGGTTGCGGGAAGTGTTACGCATTTTCCATGACGAGGAGCTTAATTTGGCTGATCCAGAGGGCCGTTATTACAAACTGATATTTCCTATTTATCAGGTGGCTTTGAAACTGTTACAAGTAGGGTTCGGAGCCAAAATAGATGTTCAGATAACGGATAACGGTCAAGATATGCGCTTCTTGGATCAGGACGATTTGGAGAAGCATTTACAGTTCCAAATCAAGGATTTAGAGAAACAGGTGTTTACTTTGACCAGAGATAAAACCTTTTTGACTCAAGTGGAGGGCTAATTTATGGCCGTCAGAGCAACGATGGCTGACCTGATCACCTATACCAGATATTTGGTGGCTGATGAAAGTTCGGCCACTTTCACTGACCAGAAAGTGCAAGACGTATTGGATCAGCATCGGACCCATTTTGACTATATCTTGCTGGATCGGGACAGCGATTACCGATATTTTTACAGCCGAGGATGGCGGGGAGATGACGTGTCACTGAATCGGATTCCGCGCAGTAATTATCCGATCCAAGTGCCGGATTTTAGCCTTTACACCAAGGTCGGCTTCTTTGAAACCGATTACACGTTACGAGATGGTAGAACCGAGGATAATACCAGTCATACGGCTGATGATGCCAACCTGTTCGATGGCACTTATACTTTCAGCACCACACCCGACACTGACCTCTATTTTTTCGGCAAAGGCTACAACGTTTGGAGGGCCGCTGGCGATCTCCTGAGCTGGACACCCGACTTTGGCCGTTTGCCCTTGGATAGCAACAGCCGAGGGAGCGTCAGCGAGAGTTATGCTTGGAAAGACAAAATGGAACAATATTATCGGCGGGGGATGGGCCTGAATAAACGGGTGCCCAAACTTTATCGAGCATGAAAGATTTTAATAGTATGCGCATCGTTTGTTACCTGTCCGGCCAAATCTCGGACCAGAAATGGCGAGAGATGTTGAGCCAAAACGCCGAACTTCAACGTCGCTGGTCGTTGTTGGAACGGGAAGAAGTTGGTGACATGATGCGGATGGGCGATCAGATGAGGGCGGTTTGTCAGGTGTCGGCCAAATGAAGGAATCGGCAAAAACTCGATCTAAGCCGCCCGTTCCTCAAAAAGAGTGTAAGACTATAGATCGGCCGATACGAAACCGATACAACGGCTGTTATGGCGGTTATTGGCCAGCCTGAAGGCAAGGTGACAAGCCCTAAATGAATATGTTCATTAATACCACTGATATTTCGACCGTCACCATTCAACAGGAAACGGCTACTCAGGATGCCAGCTTCAATTATGTGACGGGCAGTCCGACAGCTTTACAGGCCGATGCTCAGGTGGATTTGCAACCGACGGTGGCTTCTGTGTCGGACAACGCGACAGGTTCTGCCTACAGATCGACTCACACTATGTACAGCCAAAGGTACGCTAATGTTTTGTCGGCCTATCCGTCAGGTGGCGTGGTGGTGGTCTTGGGTTCAACTACCTTTGATGTGCTGGGAATTGAGGACTGGACTAGCCACATGGAAACCTCTTTACAGGAGCGAATATAATGCCTCTCAAATGCAATTATAAAATCAAAAAACGTCCAGGCCGGAAACCGAAACCGCGTCGTAAACAACGTAAACAAGGCAAATATCGTTCATTCTCCCGCCAAGGTTAATGGAGTTGTTTTGATGTCGGCGAGTCATATTGTCAGTTTGAGTGGTGGCATAGCCAGTGCGGTAGCGGCAGACAGGGTGATAGGCCGTTATGGTGATGATGTGGAGTTATGGTTTGCGGATACCTCTTGGGAGGACGATGATCTGTATCGGTTCCTAGATGATTTGGAGGCGAGGTGGGATCGGGAGATAACAAGGCATAAGGACGGGCGAACGCCACCAGAGGTATTTGAGGAGGAGGGGATAATTGGTTCAAATCGGTTCCTTTCCTGTACTCGCAAGTTGAAGATCCAGCCTTTTGTTAAGCATATCAAAGATCGTCTGCCGTGTGTGGTTTATTTGGGCTTGGACTGGACGGAGTCGCATCGTTTGGATGGGCCACGTCAGCGGTATATCAAGATGGGAGCCGAGGTGGACTTTCCGTTATTGTGGGAGCCTCGGTTGATGAAGCGTGATTATATGAAATTGGTCGATGGCTGGGGGATTGAGATTCCGTTGATGTATCGGCGTGGGTTTTCGCACAACAATTGTGGTGGCAGTTGTTTCCGTCAGGGTGCGTACGCTTGGAGAAAGTTACAGCAAACAGATCCTGATCGGTTTCAGTGGATGGTGGAGTGGGAGGAGGGGATGCAGAAGGTTGTGGGCAATCATACCATACTCAATCGTGGCCGAAGTTTAAGGTCGTTAGAGGGTGATGGTCAGCAGTTGGTATTTGATGGGATTGACGACGAAGGATGCTTTTGTAGTTGGTGATGGCAGGAAAACATGGGGCGATAGTTAGGTTCTTGTAATGTTGCAAGCCAAGCAGAATGTGGAGAAGTTCGTAGCCCGTCAGTTGGATCGGGTAATCGACAAGATCGAGACTAAAGGCGAGGCTTTCTTGGATTATTTGGGTCGGCAAAGTGTCAATAATAGTCGCGATGGTAATCGGCCCGGTGCTTGGATAGATCGAAGCGGTAATTTGAGGGCCAGTATCGAGCATAGGTTATTTGAGGGTTCGGCCGGACCGTATGCCAAGATATTTGCCGTTATGGATTATGCCGTTCACGTCCATTTCCGTGACGGTTATCGAGTCTTGGTCAAACCCACTAAAGCCGAAGCCAAAAAAGCTATGCGGGAATTCAAGTTGTAAGGAGGTGTAATGGGTGCTGTAACAACTGACGCTTATTTGATCGGGTTAGCAACTTTGGTCAACGTCTCTGGCGTGACTTCATTGCTCAACGGTGGGATCACTAAAGGGCCGAAACGACCGGACGGCATCAGCTACCCCTCCGTCAATGTGGTGGCTAGTTTGAACGATGTGGGCATGGATTCCACTATCCAGAATTATGACGGCTGGTTTAATGTGTTCGTGGCTTCGGAGGACAACGGTTCGGCTGATGTGGCAACCCTGTCTTCAATAGAAAGCCAGATCCTGACCGCGGCTAATGTGGAGAGGTGGACGCAAGGCACCACCGTTTGCAAATCGCAATTTTTTCTCGGCACTATAGGCCCATTATGGGATGCCTTGGAAGCCGATGTTCATTACTTAACAGTTAGATTTCGGTCTTATATTAGTCTGTGAAAGTTGTGTTTGTTAGGTTTGTTTATCAATTTTGCAAACTTTCTAATGAATAATATATTTTTATTATAGGAAATATTTTTCTAGCCAAAAACTTTTGAGAATAGAGAAATAACCTAACAAACATAACATGGGAGGTTAAATGTCACACCTAGAATTGGACATAGGCGCAATTCAATATCCCCAGGTCAATGGAGGTGTTATCAGGTCGTCTGATAAGGCCGTCGTTGATGTGTCGGGGCATTATTCCGTCAGTGGGGCTACAGATGCCGAGCGGCAAGAGGATTTAGAGGTTCAGATGTTTGTGCGGGGGAAGTCGGCTTTTGTCGATTACGACCGCCAAAAAGAGATTGACGATCACAATAAGGCAATCCAAGAATCGGTCAAGGATCTGGAAGGTGGCAAGGTTAATCAACCGACGGCACCAGGCGCACCGACTTTAACGGTTCAAGCCAGTGATGGCAAACTGAAAGTTTCGGGGGTAGCTGATTCGGCTACAACTCGATTAGTGGTTTCTATTACCGGTAGTGGAGATCCTAGTACCACCACCGATGAGGATGGCAACGAAGTTGATAATACTGTCCGGGTTGATTTCCAAGAAACAATCACCACCGGCTTGCCGGATTATGCAGTAGAAATAGCTGAACCAACCATAACCGTAGCTGTCAAGGTGACGGCTTATAACAAAATCGACGATCAAGCGGTGGCAGAATCTTCATGGTCTCCACCAGCTTCAGAATAAAGGAGAATAATTATGGCTACAACCATTGGTGATGTTCTAATTGGGGCGGGTGATTTGCAAGCATTTATGAAACCCGTTGGGGGAGGAGCCGCCGCCTTTACGTCTTTGGGAGGGTTTCGTGATGGCCTGTCCATCAATTTTAGTGAGGATAGGTTGAACATAGAATCACAAGATTCTTTGGGATTTATCAAGTCCGTCCGTACTAGAACGGAATTGACGGTGACCACCAGTTTGTTGGAATCAACCTTGTCTAACCTGAACTTGATGTTGCGAGGGAATGATGGTGTTGGCGTCCCAACAGCCACTAGCAGCATTTCACTAACAGCCGAACCAGCGGATGACAACACCACGGCGATCAAGTTCATCGGGCAAACCAGTGCCACCAATTTAGGCACCTGGACGTTTTCGTCAGCAGTACCAGTACTGGATGCGGAATTAACTTATAGCAAGGATTCTGAGTTATTGATTCCAGTCACTTTCATGTGTCTCGCCGTTTATTCTGGCGGTGAATGGGGCTTTGGTCACGCTTACGACGGTGTTTAATCTATGAGTGAAGATCGACTCGATTTCCTAACAGTCAAGGTGGAAGAACTTGAGAATCAGGTCAAGAACCTTAAAGAAGACGGTGTCGGCGATCAAGCCGAAGAACTGCGTAAGGTTATGGCTGATATTCCCGAGGTTTTCACCGTCCATCGCCGTGACGGAAACGGAGAGGTGGAGAAGATCGAACTCAGTTTGCATTATCCCTCATTTTATAAACTGGAGCTAATCTCGACCGAGGTACAAGCTCTATTAGAATCGGTGCAAGGTGACGAGGATTTGATGGCTGAAACGGCTATTCCTCGTTTCATCTTGCGCCTATTGGGTAAACAAGATCTGCGGGACCGGATTTACAAGGTTTTACAAATAGCTTTGGATCCGTTTCCCGATCCTGACCCGTCCAAGTTAGAGGTGGAGATGGAGGTGATTAAACTGCTTAATCCAGCCGAAGTCATCGACACCCTGGTAAAGGGTTCAACCCCTTTTTTCATACAAATCTTTCAGATCCTCAACCTAAGCAAACCAGCCTGATCCCGCCCTGGATGGGATATGCTAGCTTGGAACTGAATATGGCCAGAGGGTTGCATATACCACCCGGCACAATTTACCGCAAAATGCCGTATTTGAAACTGCTCCTCTATTTGCATATTTTGGATTTGGAAGAACAAGAACGAAAAATCGACGAAGTTAGAACTAAGCATCAAGAGATGTCCCGCAAAGCACCGGAAAACTTCCGTCGAGGGAAAATATAATGGCCGACACCACCAATCTTGGCAACATCGAATTTGATCTTAACCTAGATACTAAAGGTCTGCAACGAGGTGCCAAGAAAGCCGAATCAGTAATGAGCCGGTTGGACCGAACTTTCCAGCAACTAGGTAATATCAACCAAGCCGGTGAGATGATTACTCGCACCGGTAAAGCCTTGTTCAATTTCGGCAGACAGTTCATCGACTCAGCCGCCCAAATCGAACGGTTCCGGGTGGGCCTAACTTCGGTCACCGGTAGTGCGGCGGAAGCTGATCGGCAACTTAAACGGTTACGGGAAGTGGCTAAACTGCCGGGTCTTGGTTTCCCGGAAGCGGTGGAGGGTTCAACCAACCTGCAAGCAGCTGGCTTCTCGGCTGGCCAAGCTGAAGAATCGTTACGGGCCTTCGGTAACGCTTTAGCCTCGGTGGGTAAAGGGAAAGCCGAATTAGACGGAGTGATTCTGGCTCTCAGCCAGATGGCGGCTAAAGGGAAGCTATCAGCCGAGGAGATTAATCAGATCGCCGAACGGGTACCACAAATCCGTCAGGTAATGAAGGATGCCTTCGGCACCGCTATTCCCAAAGACATCGAAGCAATGGGCATAACGGTAGATGATTTTGTGTCTGGTGTTAATAAATCACTATTGACGATTCCACCAGTAGCCCAAACCGCCAGCAACGCTTTTGAGAATTTCGGTGATACCCTCAACCAATTGAAGACCACTATCGGCAATATGGCTTTGCCGGAAGTGACGAGGTTGACCACCGATTGGACTGACAAAATATCCCAATTGAACGAGATGCTGATGCCAGCCAATGAACGGCTGGAGGCGGTGGGTAATCGTATCGAAGCCATGACCACCAGCTTCAAGGCTCAGAACACCGAAACGGAAACCTTGATCACTCGGTATGGTGAGATCCAAACTGCTTTAGCTGATGCCAACCTTGATACCGAAGAAGCCGAACGGTTACACGATGAGTTGCTGAAAGTGGTCAAATCCTTGAAGGAACAACTGCCCGGCCTGATAGGGTTGTGGGGTGATGAGGGCGGTTCCATTGAGGGAGCTAATGCCGCCTTAGCTCGTCGGTTAGAACTACAAAAACGGTTGGTCAGGAACGAGTTTTCTAAGGAATTGAAGAAATCCACCCGCGCATTAAGGATGCAAGCCTTAGAGATCACACGATCTGAAGAAAAGATCGACGCTTACCAAAAAACGATCAAGGCTTTTAAGGCGGCCAAACCCGGTGAAGGAGGGGTAGCTTTATTAGGCGGCCTCACCTTTGCACAATTAGAAAAGAGCGTTGATGCTATGGCACTGTTTAAGGCGCAGATGGATGCCGGGCAAACTTCAGCGCAACGAAGCACCTTAGCCCTGAGAGAATTAAGAAAAGATGAGAATAAAGGGAAAACAGTAGGCGATTTCTTGAGTGGGATGATCGGTAGTGAAGAAGCTGACATCAAAGCGGCCAAAGATAGCTTGGCTGGCCTGAGTATGCAGTTGGAGAATTTGATCCGGGTCAGTGGTGATGCTGATGCGGCTAGTTTTGAGCAACTGATTTCCACTTTCGGGGATTTACAAAACGAAAGGCAAGCCGAAGCCTGGAATCTGCAACTTGGAATCCTAGCCAAGAATCTCAATTTGAGCAAAGATGTCTTGACCGATTTTATTCGGTTGGCTAAAGATGCCAGCCAGTTGCCAGCAGTCACACCACCACCTGCACCGACCAAAGGTGGCCTAAGTGAAGCCGAGCAAGCCTTGAAGGCAAAGAAGGCTATTGAGGATGCCACCAAAGCTAGGGAAGAAGCTAAAGCTCGTCAGATGCAAGGTGAAGCTGACCTCAGAGCGCAACAAGAAATGTTGCGGAAGTTGGATGTCAAATTAGCAAAAGAGGTGGAAGAAGAAAGGGTAGCTGAAGCTGAAAAGACGGCAGCTGAAATCAAGCGCATTAAAAAGGAACAGCACGAAACCGAAATTAAAATCATCCAAGCCAGTATCGAGCAACAGCATCAAATGTCGTTGGCGGCTAGGGAAATAAATGATGATCGCCGAGCGGAAAGATTGGCCAACCAAGAAGCTGAGGATAAAATGTTTTGGAACAGTTGGTTCCAATGGCTAATTGACCGTGAGGTGCAATACGAAAAGGATCGTCAAGCAGTTGTCAAGAGAATGGCTCGGCAAGAAACACTTGTTTCTCCCGTTAGCGGCGATACCATGTCGAGCTTGGTTGATGCCACCACGGCCGGCGCGGTTACTGGTGGGACTGGCTTTGTAGGTGGCTTAGTTGCCTCGGAGATGCAAAACGTCATAGAAAATAAGGCTCAATATGTGAGTGCCTTAGCTGATATTACCGATGCCACCGCAGAATGGGCCGAGGCCACCGGTCAGGATGGGTTAGCTAAAGCCTTGGACGCTGGCACTATTGGCCTGGATCTATTGACCACCGCTATGACCCAAGGCCCGGTCATGGCCGCTTTCCAAGGGGTGGGTATGGTCATCCAGCATTTCACTGAGAAAGCCCGAAAAGAGGCCGAGAAACAGAAACGCATCGCCGACGAATTGCTTCGCGAACAACGGGAACTATGGCAAGCTGGTAACCAGATGGGCTTCTCCTTAATTGACGGATTAGCTGCCGCCGCTTCAAGTGGGAAGATAGACGATTTTGGTGAGATTATGCACGAACAGATCAACGCCAAAATCGTGGAAGCAATAATGGGCAAGACCTTACAAGGAAACGAATACCAAGAGGCCTTTTCAAAATTAAATGACATCCTGAAGGGCGGGTTACAGGGATCGGAACAGATAGGTAAGGCAATCGCACCTTTGGAAAAATTGCGGGGCCGATTTAATAATTTAATAGAAAGTGATGCCGCTAATGCTAGGGCGGCGATGAAAGCCCTGGGCATTGTGCCAGAATCGGTGGAGAAAGAAGAAGGCCAGGTGGCTAAAGGGTTATCGGTAGCTATCCGTAATATCACCGTCCGGCAAGCGGATGCGCTGACCCGTGTCCTCAGAGGCCAAATGTCGTTGCTATCTCAAGTAGCAGGTAATACCTTACGTTCAGCAGTAGCTCTCGAATCATATTTACCTTCTCTATCTAATACCTTGGAACAGAATCAAGGACGACCAGCGGCCGAACAGGTTTCCAGCTTTAATACTCAGAGAGACCGTATGGCCACCAGGCTTCAAGGCCTCAATTTAGCAATGGGCGGGGTCGTTGTCTAATCATAACAGGAGATCATAATGGCTAATCAGCTAGTAAAAATAAACGGTCGGAACATCTATGACGACCTCGGGCAATCAACTTCGTTCAACTGTAATTTTGAGACTTTATCAGTGTCCGGTAGGGGCTTGGCTCCCACCAGAGATCGGCAACTACAGTTCCCCGGCGATGTAGGGGCCAGGGATTACGGCAGTTTGCCGGATGTGCGACGGATTACGATTAATGGGATTTTGCACGCTGATACCATTCAAGCATTTGAGTATGGATTAGACCAGTTGAAACAGCTTTGCCGCAACCGTTTGAAGGTAGACGAGATCTTGTATGGCGAGGTGGAAGCTCAGACCTTGTGGTTCGCCGACGAATCAGTGGTTGCAGGGCCGTTCGGTTATGGAACAAGTGGAGTCAGCGGGGCTGGCAATCCGTATATTACCAATCAAATCGGGCCGCCTACTCAATCGGCCCGTTATCAGGTTGCCGACCTAGAGGTGATTGATTACAAAATCGAGTTCTTATCCAGCAGCGGGGTTGGTGATTATAGAGGGTTTCTGTTTGACCATGACCTCGGTTCCTCACATGCGTCCAGCCGCATATTCTATATAAGTCCAGCCCCAACCTCAACCAATTTCCCTGGTGCTGGTGGTGCTAATCCGGCCGTGGGCGATCAGTGGTGGATTCGTGATGACCGCTATTACCTAGTCAATTATTCAGGTACCATGAATGAAGAACGGTTGACCAGTCAATGGTTCGCTCACGGCTTCTCCAACATCTCTTTACCTTTCAAAGCGGTTTATCCTTTCGCGGTTAGTGATGTCAAAACTACTGACTTCACACCTAACGCCACCAACGGCTATTTCAAGAGCATCAATACCGGTACAGCCCCAACTTTCCCCGTTTACCGTATTAAAGGGGCGGCTAATACTCCCACCATCGTCGAAGCCACGCATAGCCTAGTCTGGAACGCCAACGATAACAATGCCACCAACATCTTGGGCGAATCAGTATCCGCCACCGTCAGCGCGGCCGGGTTCTACGGGCAGACGGGCAAGCTGAACCAAGCGATTGCTTTTGATGCTAACATGGGCGCTGATGGGGACCGGCAGGGGGATAATGCCACCGTCACCAACACGGGGACGCGGACCGCACTGGGCATAGGGGCGGCCTTGAACTTGAACCAGGGCACCATTTCGTTCTGGTTCAAACGTCCCAATAATTGGAACACTAACAACACAGAGTATATATTCCGAAACGGAACAAGCAACGGGGTCACTTTGCGGTATTATGGCCCGAGCGACAAACTCGACTTTATTACGAATGCGACTTATACCTCAACGGGTTCAACCGTTTCGGCAACGCTAACACCTGGCAACTGGTATTTAGCTGTGGCCCGATGGGATACCCGACGAGCAGGTTTCTCCGTTGCGAATGGGTCGGCTTATGCGACCTTAGACATTTATCCGAGTACAAGCGCAACGGCGGTTCTCTCGGCAACGACGTCCAGCAATCCCGCAGATGCTAGCTCTGTGGCTTCAACCCTGGGGCTCGCTTATTCACCGGATGCGGCAAACTATGGATGGGACGGCCTAATGGACGATCTAGCCATCTGGGATCGGCCATTAACCGATACCGAAGTCTCCACCCTCGTCAACTCCGGCACAGGCGTCCGAGCCGATACCGTAGCCTCCAGCGAGTTGGTGTATTACAGCGACTTCGACCAAACCGTGGGCACCACTTTTAACAACGAGCAAATCGCCTCCTCCAATATGGACACGGCGCAGGTTTCGGTTACTACTACCACCGCGGCCACAGTGGCCGGATACGGTGACAAGATCTTTCCGGGTACTGATCGGTTTGTTTTGTACGATGAAACCGGCTACAAGGTGCAAAGCACAGTAGCAACCTCGGCTGATACGAGCATCACCTATGCCACCCTAACAGACGCCGATAAAGTCGGGGTTTATGCCACTTTGAACGGGACGAGCGAGTATTTTGCTCTGGGGGACGTGTTGGATGCGGGAACAAATGATGTCATTATATCGGCGTGGCTTAATGTTAATAGCGGTTCATCAGGGACGAATGGGATTGTAGGGAAAAGGTCGACATCAGGCTCGCTAGAGGGGTATGAGCTGACCATATATGATGGCGTTCTTAGGGCGCATGTTATTGACAGTGGGGGATCGTCGACCCATAACGGAGCTACTGATTTGAGAGATGGGAAGTGGCACCATGTTATGTGGTCAGCAGATCGAAACGGCGATAGCCTTCTTTGGGTGGATGGGGTGGCCGATGGGACTCCACTCGCCATCTCCGGCCTGACTGGTAGCCTCGACAACACTAACGACGTGAGGATAGGGGTGGGCCGGGGTGCCTATGACTACTATAATGGAGCGATTAAAGATGTGCGGATATGGATTGCGGCGGATTTGGGTATAACTAGCACCCGTGATACCGCCGCCCTATCTCTGGCCACCAACCCCAACGGGGCTACAGTCAGCATCAACAGTGTTGCACAATCTGGCTGGTGGTTAATGTCCGACGCGGCCGCCGCCACAACTTTGGCCGACAGCTCGGCCAGTTCAAACACGCTGGCTTTAGTCGGCGGCACGACTACCAACTATGGCACCCACTCCCGCACACAACTGGCCTACATCAGCAAAAACCTGATCGCTGATGGGGGGATGGAGAATGGCGGGATTGGGGGGCGGGTGCAAGGAGATGCGGCATCTTCCTATTCCACAATCACCAGCCAAGTCAAAAAAGATGCCCAATCAATTCAGATTACCAACGGAGACGCAACACCAGCGTCATTCCGTAATATTTTCACCACGGCCAGCGGCGAAGATTATGTCATCCGGGCATGGCATCGAGGGGCGGCGACTGTCACTTACAATAACATGATGACAGTGGGGGCAACGGCAATTATTAATACCACCCAAGCCGGAGTCACGGCCAACACTTGGGGGTTTGTTGAGTCTTGTTATGAGGCGGCGGGAGCCTCTACTGATTTAAGTATTATTTCGAGCAGTACCACTGACACTGAGACTTGCCAATACGACGACATGAAACTCCTGCCCAACTTGGTGGATAATGGCGGCATGGAGGGGACATATACCAGCGCGGGAGCGGCAGGTTCGTTCATCCCGCCGGGGTGGGTTCTGGGCGAATACGGCCCATCTTACCCGGTTTGGTCTGAAGACACCAGCAATGAACACAGCGGCACATCCACAGCCAAGGTGGTCGGGGCTGGTGACTCTGGTTGGCTAAGACAGGACGGCGGCCCCTATGTGGCCGGGCACTGGTATGAGGCTAGTTGCTGGATCTATCAAACCGTAGCTAATACGGCCTGGTTCCAGTTCCGAGACGGAGGGGGAACGACCCACCAGATCGGGCCTGGGGATCTCCCTACGATAAACGAATGGGTTCGTGTCTCCCAGATTTTCAGGGCGGGGGGCAATGCCGACACAGGGATCTACCTCGGGGCACCGAGCGCAGTAGCGACCGTTTACTACGACGACGTGTCAATCGTCCACCGCCCAGACCTCAGCGTCAGCTTCAACAACATGACAAACGGCTATCGCTTCGAGCCGACGCGATTGACGCGGGGGTATAAGACTGGGGCTAATGAACAGTTCAAGTTCGCCTCCGCTGGCGCCAAGCCTGTCAATCCTGATGAGTTTTCTGTTCGTGCAGTGATTCGTCCGCAGTTCCCATCGACGACGGGAGAGGACCAATATCTGTGCCATTTTTACAATAGCAATGCGAACCAGTTTTATCTGAAATATGCGTTCGGCGTCGACAAGTTCCAATTCTCAAAAGCGGTGGAATATACTTGGAAGTCCTCATATTCTCCTGTAATGAGCTTCAGCCAAGACGAGGAGATAGAGGTCGCGTTCTCATTTGACACCACAAATGGAATGATGGTTTATATCAATGGCTCAAATGTTGGCGCGACGAATAATGCGGACACAACGGCGAACACTCAAACCGCGTTTGATATTTTCTTCGGCAGAAATAACACCCATGCCGTCGGCGGCAACTTCATCATCGACGACCTCGAAATCCTGGCCAAATCCCAGCCAGCCGAATGGTTCGCCGAACAACACGCGAAACGCAACGCGGCCAAGTTTGAGAACCTGAAAGCGGTTTATAGCTCCACCTTGGA
>Ga0114906_1000203_pt1 | contig 35378 bp, 37 predicted proteins | sample MalvirDeepMed_M9_FD_89687 | JGI IMG/M metagenome (GOLD analysis project Ga0114906, IMG submission 89687) | Marine viral communities from the Global Malaspina Expedition - Malaspina viral metaG DeepMed_M9 | ecosystem: Environmental > Aquatic > Marine > Oceanic | place: Mediterranean Sea...
AGGGATAAGTTCCTAACGGATAAACTGTTAGAGGCATACAAATTTAAGAAAGAAAATTATTTTGTTGGCGGTATTTGTCGCAACTGCACTTGTGCATCAAAAGAATTTAAACCATGGATGAGAAACCTTTACGGACCAGACGATAGGCAGGCGATGTCGGCGAACTTACTTGTTAACTCAAATTATCCCATGTTTGTAAATCATTTCATACCTGAATTTAAAAATCATAATATAGTTATGATCTGTAATGAGAACGCCGACTTAGACAAACTCCCATTTGAAATCATAAAGGATTTTAGAGTTGGTAAAAATTGTATAATAAATGACCATCAATTAGTTGATGAAATGAAAAATTATATCGATGAAAATAAACTAGAGGACTGTGTCTTTTTATTTTCTGCAAGCAGTCTGAGCGAAGTACTAATTTATGAGCTTTATAAACATAATGATAAAAATACCTATATCGACATTGGTACCACTTTACACCCATATATGGGGATGGAGTTGGCTAGGGACTATCTAAAAGCTTATCACAATGGTATGTTTCACGAAGACCTTATTAAAAGCTGTTCATAGGAGTGCTATAATGGAACTTGTTTTGAATAACCGGACGTTCTGGGAGTTCATACGTTTATTGAGGAACGATGAAAGAATTAAACATGGGTTTATTGAGCAAGATGAAATAAGCCGGGAAGACCACCAAAAATATATGACTAAGCATGGCGATAAGTTTTATATTTGTTTAGTTAATATGTCTCCTGCTGGATACGTTGGAGTTTTGGATAATGACATAAGAGTAGCGACCCATCCGGATTACCAGAAGAAAGGGGTAGGTCTTTATATGATAAATGAATTAACGAAGAGACATCCCAACGCAGTAGCCAAAATAAAACTGGAGAATGAAGCTAGTATAAAATTATTCGAAAAGGCGGGCTTTAAAAAGAAATATTATTTATTGGAGATTGAATAATGCTTCATAACCCATATAAAATAGTACAAATGTTCGAAGAAGAGGTGGCCCACTACGCAGGGGCCCCACACGCGGTTTCTGTCAATAGTTGCACCAACGCCTTGTTCCTGGCTTGTAAGTGGGCTGGAGTGGAGGGAAAAGAGGTTATACTGCCGAAGAGAACTTACTTGTCCCCACCGCAGTCAGTTATACAGGCAGGGGGAAAGTTGGTTTTTGAAGATCTAGACTGGCAAGGGGTCTATCAGTTTAAACCGTTTCCAATTTATGATGCGGCAAAAAGATTGACGTCGGGTATGTATATACCTGGGACGCTCATGTGTCTGTCCTTTCATATTAAGAAACATCTAAAAATAGGCAAAGGAGGGATGATCCTTTGTGATAATGCAGACGCGGCCAAGTGGCTAAAGGCTAGAAGATACGAGGGGAGGACAGACGGGATGAGGTACCATGAGGATATGATTGATGAGGAGGGGTGGAACATGTATATGACCCCGGAACAAGCAGCGAGAGGTCTTACACTGATGCAAAATTACCCGGAACATATGCCGGATATACCGGAAGATCCTCCTTATAGGGATTTAACAGAATTTGGGCTATTCAAAAACACGGAGGTGAGATGATGAAGGCGCCGGAGAGTATTCCGTACAGTATGTTTGTTAAATACTCTATGCAAGGAAATACAAAGATTGAGTATTCATATAGGAACGACTGCAGCGAGGAGACCCAAGAATTGATTAATAATAATTTTACCGAGGAGATCTTCGTCCAGTCTTTGGAGAAGATCAAAAAAAGAGAACAAAATTATTACGGCCCAACAGACACTTGGATGTATGAGGCTTTGGAAAAGTATCCGGTAGATGGTAAGCATGTAGCCATATTCGGGTCCACCCATCCATGGTATGAAGCTATGGCAATTTCTCATGGCGCATCGAAATGTACTGTAATAGAATATTCTAAACGAAAAAGTTTTCATGAAAAGATTCAATATATTCAACCACATGAAGTGGGAGAAACCAAATATGATGTTTGTTTCTCAATATCCTCATTTGAACATGATGGCCTTGGAAGGTATGGGGACCCGCTCGATCCGGATGGGGACTTAAAGGCAATGGAGAACGCAAAAAATATTATTCGTAAAGATGGGCTAATGTTTTTGTCAATTCCTGCTGGTTACGATAAAGTTGTGTTCAACCTCCACAGGGTCTACGGGGAGAAGAGGATGCCGATGTTATTAAGTAATTGGGATCAGCTAGACCTGTTTGGGGGGTACCATGGTATGTTCACAAATGACACCAATGGTGTAAATGGGTCGCCCTACCAACCGGTGTATGTGATCAAGAATACGTGATGATTACGTTTATTCAATTAGGATCACTAGGAAGACTAGGAAACCAATTATATCAATATGCGGCAGCGAAATCTGTTGCTTTGAAGACTGGCAATATTTTAAAAATTCCTAATCCTGATCACATGAAGTGGCATGGGCAAAACTGCTTATTGAAAAGCTTTAAATTAGATTGTGAATACTTGGAATTACAAGAATATAATGATATAGAATCTAGATTTATAGAGCCTGATCATATGAAGTATTGCCCTGAGATCTTCGACGTACCCAAAAATACTGATTTGTATGGATTTTTCCAAAGTATACATTATTTTGAAGAATTTGAAGATCAGATAAGGAGGGAGTTCTGTCTCTTGGACACGCTTGAGAATGAGGCTTCTGACTATATTAGTAGTTTAAAAAAAGACGGCGCACAAATTGTTAGCCTCCATGTCAGAAGAGGAGACAATACGGATGGGACCAACCCTAGCTTAGGACACTACTATGGAGATAACGATGTATTTCAGGGAGACAGCGTTTTTGGGAGATATTTTCAAGAAGCTCGTAAAAAGTTTGAAGGTATAAATGTTAAGTACTTGATCTTTACCGGAGGCAGTCGAGACCAAAAAAGCAATGAGAAAGATATTGAGTGGTGTAAAAATAATATAAGTGGTGAAAATATTTTATATTGCGAGGATAAAAGTGATATAATGGATTTTGCAATTATGAAGGCATGTGATCACAATATTACTTGCCATAACACGTCATTCGGATGGTGGGCTGCTTACTTAAATAAAAATAAAGAAAAGATTGTAGTAGCCCCTAAGAATTACTTCGTGGAAGACCCAAGCTTAACCAGAGAAGGGCAATCGCCGAAAGATTGGCATTTGGTATAGGAAGACAAAATGAAAAAAGCATCTGTAATAGGTATTGGGAGATTGGGGCTCTGTTTTTCTTTAACGCTTGAACGAGCCGGATATGATGTCCTCGGCGCCGACGTAAACCAAAAATATGTTGATCAAATAAATTCTAAACAATTTAAAACAACCGAGCCCAATGTAGAGGAATACTTACAACAATCGAAGAATTTTAATGCGACTACGGATTTGAAAAAGGCGGTTGATTTTTCAAATGTTTTATTTGTTGTTGTCGCAACTCCTTCCTTGGCTAATGGTCGCTACGACCATTCGCAAGTTGATTCTTTGATAGAAACTTTAATTTCTTTTGGTAAAACAGAAGAGAAGAAACATTTTGTAATTTGTTGTACAACAATGCCGGGGTATTCGGACACGGCCCATAAAAAGCTAGCCGAATACAACTATATAGTGAGTTACAATCCGGAGTTTATCGCACAAGGGAGCATTTTACAGGACCAGCTAAACCCGGATATGGTATTGATAGGAGAAGGTAATAAAAAGGCCGGAGACATTCTTGAAGAGATCTACCGGGACATGACAGTGAACGACTCTTTCGTGTGCCGCATGACCAGGACGGAGGCAGAAATAACAAAGATTTCCTTAAACTGTTTTTTAACTACTAAAATTGCTTTTGCCAATATGATTGGAGACATTGCGATAGCGTCCCGATGTCGTCCCCAGAAGATCCTGGACGCGATCGGGTCAGACTCTAGGATTGGCCTTAAGTATCTTGGATACGGTTTTGGCTATGGGGGGCCGTGTTTTCCGCGTGACAACCGAGCGCTTGCGATTTATGCAGAGGATAAAAATATTAAAGCATTAATAAGCTTGGCTTCTGATAAAAGTAATAAGGAACATTTACGATTTCAAGTGGAAGATTTTTGCAAAAAAACAAAGAGCGATATAATTTCATTTGATACTGTAACATACAAACCAAACACTACGATTCTCGAAGAATCGCAACAATTAGAATACGCCGTTCGGATAGCTAAAAAAGGATTTACTGTTGTGATTAAAGAATCAAAAGAGGTTATAAAATCTATTAAAGATAAGTTTGGTAATTTATTCATATATGAAGAGAGGGAGTTTGATGAGACTGAAAAATGAGGATGTTTTAGATCTTATAAACAGATGGCTACTCGCTCGCCTTGATTCTTCGTCATGTGCTGGATTTGTTGTAGGTGTATCCGGAGGGATAGATTCTGCCCTAACTTCCACTTTGGTGGCTTTGACTGGGAAGCCCCTGCTGGTTTTAAATCTGCCTATCAACCAAGAAGCGGGACAATATAGCCGGTCTAATGAACAAATTGATTGGTTGAAAGAAAGGTTCCCCAATACAAAGGCGACAGAGGTGGACCTGACGGATTCCTTTAATTCTTTTATAACTTCTTTTTGCGATGACACAATTACAAATCTTGCTCTGGTTAACTCTGCATCAAGACTTAGGATGATGACACTCTATGCCTATGCTAATTCAAAAAATTATATGGTTGTTGGAACCGGAAATAAAGTAGAAGACTATGGCATCGGATTCTTTACCAAGTATGGAGATGGCGGAGTAGACGTCAGCCCCATTGCTGATTTACTAAAGTCTGAGGTTTATGAATTGGCCTCCTTTTTAAATATTCCGGATTCCATACAAGCCGCGACTCCAACAGACGGGCTGTGGGAGGATAACCGTTCCGACGAGGACCAGATAGGGGCATCATACGACGAGTTAGAGTGGGCGCTTCAGTTCCACGAATCCGGCTTTTCTGAGGAGCACCTCGGCGAAGAAAAAAAGAGAGTTCTTGAGATCTATAGAAGCAGGCATTATGCCACTAAACATAAATTAGAAGCGCCGCCTGTGTGCAAAATACCAAATTATATGAAGGAATAAAAAATGAAAAAAGCTCTAGTCTGCGGAGCAGGCGGATTTATTGGTGGACATCTTGTAAAATACCTAAAAGAAAAGGGATACTGGGTGAGAGGGGTTGATCTAAAATACAACGAGTACCACGCAGTACACGAAATCGCGGATGACTTTGTTATAGGGGATTTGAGAAACCCTGACGTAGTTGCAAGTGTTATCGACTACGATCTTGATGAAGTTTATCAATTGGCGGCAGACATGGGAGGCGCCGGGTTTGTGTTTACTGGGGAGAACGATGCCGATATTATGCATAATTCTGCTTTAGTGAATTTGAACATGGCATATGAATCGGCGAAGAAAAGAGTTAAGAAGTTATTTTATTCCTCCTCTGCTTGCATGTACCCCGAGCATAATCAACTTGATCCGGATAATCCAAATTGTGTGGAAGACTCTGCGTATCCGGCGAGCCCTGATTCTGAATACGGGTGGGAAAAGCTTTTTTCGGAACGCATGTTCTTAGCTTTTATGAAGAATAAGGGATTAGAGGTGCGGGTTGCCCGGTACCATAATATTTTTGGACCACTAGGTACATGGGATGGTGGAAGAGAAAAGGCCCCTGCGGCTATGTGTAGGAAGGCAGCCCTGGCCGAAGACGGCGGCACTATCGAAGTGTGGGGACCTGGGAATCAAACTAGATCATTTCTATATGTTGATGAGTGCGTGGAGGCGACTTATAGACTCATGCAATCTGATTTTATAGGGCCGGTGAACATTGGATCCGAGGAAATGATTTCTATAAACGAGTTTGCAAAAATGGCTATTAACCTCTCTGGAAAAAATCTATCAATTAATAATATCGATGGAGAAGAATTTATTGCTAAATATGGTCATAAGTGCCCTATTGGTGTAAATGGAAGAAACTCGGATAATACGTTGTATAGAAGTAAGATCGGCTGGTCAGTTTCTCAACCACTTGTGGATGGGATGAGGGAAACCTATAAGTGGATTAAGGAACAGACGGAGAAGTAAATGAAGATCATTGAGGATTGGTCGAGCACATATGGGGATACCATTAATCATTATTGGGATTTTGAGAGCTTCTCCCAAGATGATGGAAAAAATGTATTTTTTTTAGGACTCACAACATCTTCTGACGATTATAAAGAAAAATATAAAAATTATCAAAATAGGATGTTTTTTAATACTGAGCATCCATGCGCCTTCTATGATACGGACACACAAATTATAATAAGAAGCGCTAACTTAGACAGCTATTATACAAAAATTTTCACACAAGATCCTTACACGGCTAATTGGTTGAATGAGCTTCAGGAGAAAGACACGTTTATACCTATATTCACGACTCCGACCAATAGAAAGCATATTGTGCAGGAAAAGCAGGAAAAAGAGCACGATGTTTTGTACTGGGGTGGAGTTCATAGTCAAGTACACATAGACATTATGGATGCAATAAAAGATTTTAAATATAATTTTTTATCTCTAGGTCCTGCCCATTGGGGGATTTACCATGAACCCTCTGCGAGGCTCGTGACTCACCAAAACGCGCCAAGACCTCAAATGTGGGACTTGATAAGAAAGACGAAAATAAATATAATGTCTAATTTACTTTTTCTAAGACCAGATCAAGTGGCCAGGATCAAAAAGATAGAAGAGTGGCAAAAGAATGAAGCATTCTCTCATCTGGATGCGGGAATTGCGCCACAAATTAAGACTAGACCCTTTGAGTCGGCGATAAACAGATGTTTGATGTTGGTGAAGAGAGATCCGTGGAATGTAATTGAATATTGGTTTGAGCCGGATAAAGAATTTGTTTATTATGATAATGAAGAGGATCTGCCTGAGATTATAAACGAAATATTGTCTAATTGGCAGGATTACGAACAAATAGTTGAGAACGCTTTCGATAAAGCGATAAATAATTATACAATCGATCATTTTATAGAGATAGTAAAGAGAGAGTGTATATGAGCGATAGAAAATACCTGCCTACTTTATCGGAATTGATTGACCGGCTTTCGATAGCCCAACTTAAAGAGGTTTTCATAACAGAGCACAAAAGTGAATACGCCAAAGAGATAGAGGATATAGTTCACGACATACAACTAATTTTAGAGGATTGTGAACAGATAGATGCAGAAACGGTTCGAGCAATTGTTGTATTGTCGCAAATGAATCTGCATATTTGGCATAATGAATCGAACTATCGAAAAGGAATCAAAGATGGTAATGATCTAGAACTTACCCATGGTCTAAATGGGATTAGGAATATCGCGAAGAATAAGATCCAGGAGTTGAACGGAGGAAGGAAAGATTACAAGATTGATTGTTTAGCGGCGGAGTTTGAAGACTGGGAGATATCTTGGAAAAAGGAATAATATACGATGTCCTAGAACATTCCCCTGACGTACACACAGACTACAGAGGGGACTTGTGGACTCTTTGGTCCGCTGGAAATAGTGAGCTTGATTTACCTTATAATCATGATAAAGTGTCTACTTCTAGAAAAAATGTTCTCCGTGGAATACATGGAGATTTTAAGTCTCATAAACTTATTACATGCTTGTACGGAGAAATATATTTTGTTATAGTTGATAATAGAAAAGAATCTCCGACATACAGACAGTGGGACTCTACAGTATTAAATGATAAAAATAGAAAACAAGTTTTATTGCCACCTGGAGTTGGTAATGGATTTTTGGTTTTGAGTGAAAATTCTGTGTTTCATTATAAATGGTATTATTATGGAGATTATCCTGATGTAAAGGACCAATTTAGTATAAAATGGAACGACAAGAAATTAGGCATTAACTGGCCTATCAACAACCCGATTCTCTCCCCGAGAGACACGTAAAAATTTTAAAGGAAAATAAAATGAAAAAAGCAATTATTCTTACACATGCTGGTTTCCAAGATCACGAAGTAATATACCCCTACCATAGCCTAAAAGAGAACAATTTTGAAGTTACTGTTGTAGCTAATCAATTAGGAAGATTTTATGGTATTTTAGGCTGTCACATGGTTGGTGACGTACTAACAACGGACTTTAATGATCCTGAAAATAGAGTAAAGTATTTAGAGTATGACTTGTTGATTGTTCCCGGCGGGGTCAAAGCATTAGAAAAATTAAGATTAGAAGAAGGAGTAGTTGAGTTCGTTCGTGAATGGAACGGATTAGACAAAACTATCTTCTCCTTATGTAACGGAGCCCAACTGTTAATTACAGCGGATGTTATTGAAGGTAAAACAGTGTCTGGTTATTATGCTATTGAAGCAGACATCAACAATGCCGGAGCAACTTACCACAGAGGCCCGGTTGTGGTTGACAGTAATATAGTTTCTTCACCTCATTATGACTTTATGGGTGAGTGGATGAGAACTGGGTATGAAGTTTTAGAGCAAAGAGGCAAATGAGTCACGTAAACAACATCGTCAAAAAGCCTTGGGGTTATGAATACCTGGCTTATGAAAATGAGCATGTTGCCTTATGGTTCCTTTACATATCGAAAGATCAAAGGACATCTATGCACTGTCATCCGAGCAAAACTACTGGGCTGCTTGTGTTGGACGGAGGAGCAGAGATATCCTTCTTGAATAATAAGTTCCCGATGTCTCCAATAAACAAAATGATGATAAGGAAGGGACTGTTTCACTCTACACAAGCGACGGACCCTCGGGGTGCGTGGGTTCTTGAAATCGAAACACCAGTGGATAAGCAGGACCTCGTAAGATTTAGAGATAGCTATGGTAGAGAAGGGAAGCCCTACGAAGATAGTACCTTTGAAATGCCTAAGAAAGATGATTGCTTGTGGATCGAAGATCCGGACACGGGAACAGAAAAGGTTTATAATTTTGCAAACTGCCAACTGACTGTTACTAGTGTATCTGACATAAGTTATTTTGATAGTTTGCCGGATGAAACCAATGTAGTTTTCCTTCGTGGGGGTATCATCGCTGATTACGGTATCAATGTTGCAGGCGCCGGAGACATAGTTGTATCCCGAACTCTCAAAGACCTAACTAAAGTTTTTGAGAAGGTTAGCTCAAATACAATAGTCATGACAATGGAGAAAACAAAAAATGATTAGCGACAAAGAAGTACCCCCTGGGTTTGAAAAAGATCTTAACAACTTAGCCATAGACTTTGATGGAGTCGTTCATAACTTTGATAAAGGGTGGCATGACGGAACTTGTTATGGTGACCCGCTTCCCGGCGCACTAGAAGCCGTTGCAAAGCTTGCGAAGAGATATAATATTATTATATTTACTGCCAAAGCAAAGCCGAGCAGGCCGCTTGTTAATGGAAAGACTGGAACAGAGCTTGTTAGCGAATGGTTGGAAAAACATAACGTTTTACAATTTGTAGATGAGATCACGGCGGAGAAGCCCCGGTCGCAGGTTTACATAGACGATAAGGGATACCACTTTCAAAATTGGGAAGATACTTTAAAGTACCTGGAAGAGAAAGATGGAAAGATTTAGATTAAAAGTCTTTGAAAGAGCGGCTCTTTGTCGAAACTTTGAGCAATATGTTTTTGATGGTATACACAATAAGATATTTAAGTTCCCGATTTATTTATCGGCGGGACAGGAGTACATCTCAGCGACTATATCTGAAGTTATGAATGAAAAGGGCATCGCACCCAACATCTTTATCCAGCATAGAGGCCACTCAACTTACTTGTCGTATGATGCACCTATAGAACAACTAATCGACGAGTTACTCGGAAGAGAAACTGGATGTGCTTATGGAATGGGAGGTTCCGCCTCCATACATTCAAAAGAAAAGAACATTTTTGGCCATGATGGTCTGATGGGCTCACAAGCGCCAATTGCTGTTGGGCATTGTTATTCAACTCGACATCCGACTATAGTACATCTTGGAGATGCTTCGGCGGAGGAGGATTATGTGTTTGGGGCTCTTGGTTGGGCCTCCACCAAAAAGCTCCCTATACTTTTTGTTGTAGAAGACAATAATTTATCCATCCTGACAGAGAAAAAAGTCCGTAGGAACTGGGAGATGCATGATGTTGCGAAGGCCTTTCAGATGAAGGGGAGGGATATTTCCGATGATCCTATCGAAATAAAACAGGCATTGGATGATGTTTTTAATGGCCCTATGTTGCTGAATATTAATACGCATAGGAAATTCTGGCACTCCGGAGCCGGTATTGACGACGAGAACACATTCGATAGATACGAAACAGAGATGGGATTGCTGGGAGATCGTGCTAGGGAAATAGATAAAGAATACAAACAAAAGATAAACGAGCTATGGAAAAAACAGTTAGAGACACAATAAAAGAGATAACCAGGAGCCACCTAGAGGGTGGTAGTCGGTGTTTTGGACAGTGCTTAACCGCTGTTGGATGGGTGGGTGGAACCCTTCCTGAAATGTATGAAGAAGACGGCATGGTGGAACTTTCAATGGCTGATGTTGCTGCAAGCGGGTTCCTAACAGGGTTGGCCCTGGCTGGCGAAAGGCCGATTTACGTGGTAAGGTACCAAGGATTCCAAGCCTTTAACGCTTCAATTATAACCAACTATGCAATGAAATCGAAGGAAATATGGAAACGACCGTGCCCCATGCTCATAAGAAGTATAGCCATGGAAGGCGGCATTGGACCGGTAGCAGGGTCCTCCCACCATTCAATATACCAAAGGATGCCTGGGGCCAAGGTAGTCTCACCGATGACACCGGGAGAGTATCGAGAGGTATATAAAAAATTTATGGAGGAGGATGATGTCTACTATGTGTCGGAACATAGGAAAAGCTATGATAATGCTCAAGAATTTACAAATACTATTCACTCTGAGGCTGACATTACTTTGTTCCCAATCTCCATAACAAGATTTGCGGCAGAAGAGGCAAAACAAAAACTAGAGGAACAGGGTCTTAAAATTAACGTGATACACCAAGTTTGGATAAAACCGTTCGTTTTTTATCCTGAGTGGGTAACAGCATTAAACAGTTCTCGATTCGGTGGTATAGTATTAGACGATGACTATGAGGAAGGCGCTGCTAGCAGCATCGCTCATAGAATGACAATGGGCTCTGCCTCAAAAGTTGCAACAATGGGACTTCCGCACAGAACTGCGGGATTTTATCCAACGGTAGATAATTTACCACCAAGCGCAGATCAAATTGTTGATAGAGTTAAGGAAATCTGTAATGTATGATTGGCCATTAATAAATGACAATATCTCGCAAAGAGACAAAGAGATACTCTCTTCTTTTATTCTAAACAGCAATAGGTTCACTAATGGACCCAAAGTCGCTGAGTTCGAGCAACAATGGTCTAAGTGGCTTGGCGTGAAACATAGTGTAATGGTTGGCTCTGGTGCTGCTGCCAACTATATAACAACCTCGATAACAAGAGAGCTAAAAGGAGCAGGCGGAGAAATTATCGTTCCCCCAATCGGGTGGGTATCCAATATATCATCTGTAATCAATACTGGGTTTAAGCCTGTTTTTGTGGATGTTAGTCTCGAAACGATGTCTATCGCTTATGAAAATATTAAAGCGGCTATAAATAAAAATACGAAAGCAATTGTTCTTGTACACGCTCTTGGATTTAATGGCATTAACGATAAGATTGTTTCTCTAGCGAAGGAACATGATCTATTATTAATAGAAGATTGTTGCGAAGCTCACGGAGCGACTTACAACAACAAGAGAGTTGGTTCTTTTGGCGATATGTCTTGTTTTTCTTTTTATTTTGGTCACCATATAACAACCATTGAAGGCGGAATGGTCTGCACAAATGATGAAGAAACTTACCAGCTTGCGAGGATGTTTAGATCTCATGGTATGACACGCGAAGCCTCTAAAGAAACTCAAGAGAAATACGCCAGTCCCGACATTAATCCTTTATTTACTTTTGCTGTCCCCGGATATAATATGAGGAGTTCTGAGATAAACGCTGTTTTAGGACTAGAACAGATTAAGAGACTGGACCTTAATATAGATGCACGCCAGAGGAACTTTGATACCTGGATTAAACACTTGGACAGCGAACAATACTTCACCGGTTTTGCAGGTGCCGGTAATAGCAACTTTGCTCTCCCTCTGATTTTGACCGAAGGGAGCACAAAAAAGGACGCTATGTGTGCGATTCTTGAAGAAGAGAAGGTCGAATATAGACTTGGAACAGCGGGCGGCGGCAATCAAACTAGACAGCCATATCTAAAGAATTATGAACATCGGATAGCCGAAGAATTAAGAAATTCTAATTATATCCATGATTATGGATTATACATTGGAAATCATACCGACTTATCGGAACAACAAATTAAAAACTTATGTGTAAGGTTAAACAATGTTTAAGGGTAAAAAAGTATTAGTTACCGGCGGCGCTGGTATGATTGGAAGGGAATTAGTATCACTACTACTAGAAAGAGGTGCTGATGTTTATATTGCGGATCTCAAACAACCCGAAGATCTAAAAGAAAAAGTTACGTTTGTTAGAGTAGACTTACGAGAATATTCTTCTTGTTTGCAAATCTGCGAAGGCATGGACTATGTGTTTAATCTGGTGGGAATTAAGTGCTCGCCCAGGGTATGCATCGAGGAACCGGCGAAGATAATGGGTCCCATGCTGCAATTTAACACGAACATGCTTGAGGCAGCCATGCACCACGATGTAAAGTGGTATTTGTATACGAGCACAGTTGGCGTTTACCAACCTGCGGAAGTTCTGAAAGAAGACGATGTTTGGTCAACACAGCCCTCAAAGAACGATTGGTTTGGAGGATGGACAAAGCGCATGGGAGAACTTCAGTGCCAAGCTTACCAGAAGCAGTACGGAGAGGGAAGATGCAGCATTGTAAGGCCCGCAAATGTTTATGGATCTTACGATAATTTTGATCTAGACAGCGCGATGGTTGTGCCATCTTTAATAAGAAAAGCATTTAGTAACGACTTCTTAGAGGTTTGGGGAGACGGCTCTTCTATTAGGGACTTTATACACGCCAGAGATGTGGCAAGAGGGATGGTTTTTGCGGTAGAAAATAAGATAACAGACCCGTTAAATCTTGGCTCTGGAGATGAGATAAGCATTAAGAGAATTGCCGAAGCGGTCGCCGAAGAGGCAAATGTGGAGATTAGATGGGATACCTCCAAACCAGCAGGAGACCACAGGAGAGTCTTTGATATGAGCAGGGCGAAATCATATGGATTCGAACCATCAATCTCAATAGAAGACGGCGTGAAGGAGACCATTGAATGGTATCTGGAGAACAAAGCTATGGCTGATTCTGGCAAGGATGTCTTTAAATTATTGGGGAAATAATTGAATAAATTTAGAATTTTAATAACTGGGTGCTCTTCTGGCCTTGGTTCTTATTTAGCTAGTAAATTTGAAGACGAGGGCAATTTTGTTTTTCGACATGAGGGTAGGAAACACTTTGATTTAGCAAGCCCCGGCGGAATCAGAAAACTTTCCCAGGAAGCAAATAAGCTACAAATAGATGTTTTGATCAATAATGCTGCAATCGTGTGCCCAAATATTCTTTTGGAAGAATATGACGATGACTTGATTGCTTCAATGATAGAGGTGAACTTAAAAGCACCTATTATTTTGACTAAGAATTTATTGCCGAATCTTAAGAGGATTATAAATATCAATTCAATGGTCGGATTGGAGGCGAAAGCGCCTAGAACACTATATTCTGCTACTAAGTGGGGCCTTCGGGGCTTTTCAGGCAGCTTCAAAAAAGAGAGCAATGTCAGGGTCTTAGATGTGTATCCTACAAATATAAAAACAACTCCGGATAGAATTAATGCAATGGACGTTGATATGGTTGTGGATAAAATCTATGATGCCTTTATAGAAGGAAGGGAAGAACTAATATTGGATGGGAGAAAAAAATGAAAAGAATTTTGATTTGTGGAGCAACAGGCTTCATAGGAAGAAACTTGCTAGATTTTTATTGCAAGAATAGGAAATATAAGATCCGAGCCACTCATTTTAAGAGACCGGCATTGTCTGAGTATGAAGATGTCGAGTGGGTACAATGTGATCTTCGCGACCCACAACAAGTGTCGAATATTCTTAAGGACGTAGATATTGTAATGCAGTTCGCTGCTACCACAACTGGAGCAAAGGATATTGTTTCTAAGCCATATATTCACGTAACAGACAATGTTATAATGAATTCTTATCTGCTTCGAGAAGCTTTTGAACAAGGGGTGGAGCATTTTATCTTCCCTAGTTGCACGATAATGTATCAAAAATCGGAGAAGGCTCTAAAAGAAGGAGACTATAACCCCGCAGATGAAATCTTGCCTTTTTATTATGGCGCCGGCCACACAAAGATTTACTTAGAAAATATGTGTAAATTCTACGCTGGTTTGGGGGAGACGAAGCATACAGTGATTAGACACTCCAATCTCTACGGTCCACATGATAAATATGATCTGGAGAAATCTCACGTTACAGGGGCAACAGTTACTAAAGTTATGACTTCTCAAAATGGACTTGTTACTGTGTGGGGAACGGGAGAAGAAGCCAGAGATCTACTTTATGTAGAGGATTTTATCTCTTTTGTAGAGTCGGCTATAGATAAACAAGAAGACAAATATCAACTTTATAATGTTGGCCTGGGAAGCGGTATCAAAATTAAACATTTAGTAGAAAAGGTGATACAATGTTCCGGAAGAGATTTAAAAATTAAACATGATTTGACAAAGCCGACAGTTCCGACTTCTTTGTTTCTTAATTGCCAAAAGGCGAAAAAGGATCTTGGGTGGACGCCGGAACATTCCCTAGAAGAGGGACTGATAAAAACAATTGGATGGTATAGAAATGAGAAATTATTTAACACAAGAACAAGTTGATTTTTTCAATGAAAACGGGTATTTACATGTAAAAGGCGTTTTCACGGAAGAAGAATGTCTTGAAGCCATCGAATCAGCGGAGGAGTGCGCGGATGGTCATTATACAAACTATCTCGATATGCATCTGAGGTCTCCTGTGGTCCATAAGATGTTAACTGGTAAAAAGACATGCGATGTCGCCGATGATATTTTTGGAGGGGCACGGGCCATTCCATGCGGAACAGGATACTTTTTTTGCAAGCCGAATAACCCGCTAGAACATGGGTCAGTTTGGCATCAAGACAATTATGCTCCAAAAGCAAAGCATGGTGCTTATTTAAATTTGGGCCTAGTTTTAGATGATGCGGATGCTTCCAACGGCTCCCTTAAAGTCATGCCAAAGAGCCATTTGCTTGGTGACTTGCCATGCAGCCCGAAACCAAATTTTGAATATGATGAAAACGGAGTCCTCGTCCAAGTAGCACCAATAGGCAACGATTGTGAAGTGCCGAAGAATTTGTCGATTATTCAACTCGAATATGAAAGAGGGGATATAATTTGTATCCATGCTCAATTGGTTCATAAAGCGGATAAAAATGAACATCCAACTCGATGGAGGAGAAAGATATATTTAGATTATATTAAGGATGGAGAACCGTTTTGGCCGGGGTGGACTGCTAAAAGAAGATTGTTGGAGAGATATGATTCCCCTAATTCTAAAAAAGGATAGAAATTGAAAAGTGCTGTTATAACCGGTATAACTGGAATGGTTGGCTCCCATTTGGCAGATTTTTTAATTGAAAATACGGACTGGGAAGTTTTTGGATTAATTCGCTGGAACGACAAAATGGATAACATAGAGCATTTGATGCCTATGATAAATAATAAAGAAAGGGTGCATCTGCTAAATGCGGATATTAATGATATGGCATCTTTGCTAACTTGTTTTTCTGAAGCTAAGCCGGATTATGTTTTTCACTTAGCGGCCCAAAGTTATCCTAAAACGAGCTTTTCGTCTCCTTTAGAGACGTTAGAAACAAATGTGCTGGGAACTGCAAAAGTATTAGAGGCTATTAAAATACTGGGACAGGACCCAGTTATACACGTTTGTGCCTCATCTGAAGTGTTTGGTCGAGTTCCGAAGGACCTTCTACCAATTCATGAGGATGTAATCTTCCATCCTGCCTCTCCATACGCTATATCAAAAGTCGGGACAGACCTGATTGGTAGGTTTTACGGAGAAGCATACGGCATGACGATAATGACAACCAGGATGTTTACTCATACAGGTCCCAGGAGAGGAGATGTTTTTGCTGAATCCACTTTTGCTAAACAAATTGCCATGATAGAAGCTGGCGATCAGGAGCCCATCGTTAAGGTAGGAAATTTAGATTCTCTTAGAACTTGGTCCGATGTCAGAGATGCGGCGAGGGCGTATTACCTTTTAGTCACTGAAAACCCTGTAGGGGGGGAATACTACAACATTGGGGGATCCTTCTCTTGTACAGTGGGAGAAATGTTAGATCATCTTATAAGCTTGTCTACGGTTAAAAACATAGAAGTTCAGGTAGAGGAAACTAGGCTCAGGCCCATAGATGCCGACTTGCAGGTTCCGGATACCTCTAAATTTAAATCGCATACTGGGTGGGAACCTGAAATATCTTTTGAAACAACGATGTTAGATCTGTTAAACTATTGGAGAGACCGGATAAATTCCGGACAAAAATTCTTGTCTAGGTAAAGGTTAATAGATGTCTATTTTAGTTATTGGAGAAAGTTGTTTAGATGTGTTCACTTATGGGGAATGCAACAGAATGTGTCCCGAGGCGCCCGTTCCGGTATTTAATCCGATCAATACAATAGAAAACGGCGGCATGGCCATGAATGTATATGCCAATTTATTAAGAATGGGAACAGAAGTAGAAATCATTACTAACGATAATTTTAAAGATATCAAGAAGATTAGATTTATAGACCACAGAACTAATCACATGTTTATGCGTCTTGATGAAATGGATGATGATTATGGTAAATGCGAAGTAGATAATTTAGATTTTACTAAGTATGAGGCAATTATAATATCTGATTATAATAAGGGGTTCCTTACAAAGGAAGATATTAAATATATTGGAGATTCTCATAAAGCTGTTTTTTTAGATACCAAAAAAATATTGGGACCGTGGTGTGAGACTGTTAAGTTTATTAAATTTAATAGCTCTGAATACGATAGGTCGCGGGGTAGTGTGAATGATACGATATCTAAAAAACTAATTGTCACCTTGGGTCCGAGTGGCGCTGTTCATAATGGAAAGACTTACCCTGTCCCTGGTGTTGAGATTAAAGACACCTCTGGCGCGGGCGACACTTTTATAGCTGCCCTAGCTAACGAATATATAAAGAACAAAGACATAGATAGTTCAATTGTTTATGCTAACGAGTGCTCAACAGTAGTAGTCCAGAAGAGAGGGGTTACGACCATATGACAATATGGACAAATGGGTGCTATGACGTGTTACATAGGGGACATGTCGAACTGTTCGAGTACGCGGCGAGCCTAGGCGACAGGCTGGTGGTCGGTATTGATACCGACGAGAGGGTGAGGGAGGCAAAGGGAGAAACGAGACCCTTTAACACGCTAGAGGATAGGAGATATTTATTAAAATCTATTTCTTTTATAGATGAGGTTGTATCCTATGCCACCAATGAAGAATTAGAAAATTTATTAATTGAAAATAAAATTGATATTATGGTTATTGGATCTGATTGGAAGGGTAAATCAATCGTTGGCGAGAAAGTAGTTAAAAATATTAAATTTTTTGATAGAATAGAAGGGTACTCGACAACAAGGATTTTAGAAAGTGGTGTATGTGGTTGATATCGATGGGACGATTTGTTCTACTGCTGTAGAAGGGGATTATGAAGAATCCACACCCTTCAAGGAAAGAATAAAAAAAATAAATTCCTTATATGATGAAGGACATACGATTATATATTTTACTGCAAGAGGAATGGGCAGATACAACAATAATCCTATAAAAGCTATACAAAGATTTTATAGCATGACAGAAGAAAAATTAAAAAAATGGGGAGCGAAATATCACGATTTAATTCTAGGAAAGCCAGCAGGAGACATTTATATCGACGATAAGGGTGTTGAAGCGGAGGAGTTTTTCGATGAGTAAAACTCCAAAAATTAAGTTTGTAAAAAAAGGTTGGGGGTACGAAAAATGGATCGTCAACAAGCAGGAATATTGTGGAAAACTGCTATATTTTATCCAAGGAAAACGTTGCTCTTGGCATTACCACGTATTAAAAGATGAGGTTTTTTATCTACAGTCTGGCAAAATGATGGTTTACTATTCTGACAATGACGACATCTCAACCGCAAAGCAGCTACTCCTACGACCGGGAGACAATTTTTACATTTATCCGGGACTTAGACACCAGATGGTGGCGCTGGAAGACAGTGAATTATTCGAGTTTTCAACAGAACATTTTGATAGTGATTCTTATAGGATCATAAAGGGCGATTAGTGAAATTAGTAGTAATAACAGGATGCCTGGGTTTTATTGGGTCCCATGTAGCACGCCTATTCCTCCGGGAGGGGTGGAGAGTTTATGGTATAGACAAATGTACCTATGCTGCTAATAAAGAGGTGTTAGGGGAACTTTATCATTTTGGCAATGGTAAACAATTTAATTTTAAACAAGCTGACATTTGTGATTTGAAATCGATCCCGGATTGCGATTATGTAATAAACATAGCGGCGGAAACACATGTTGGTAACAGTATCATTAATAGTGAAGATTTCATTTCTACAAATATTAATGGAGTAAAAAACCTTCTTGACTTGATTAAAAACAAACCATCCAATGTGTGTCAAAGGCCACTGTTCTTCCATTTTAGCACGGATGAAGTATATGGAGACATAATAGAAGGAGCACACACGGAGAAAGATCCACTTAAACCGAGCAATCCTTATTCGGCTTCCAAGGCTTCTTCCGATATGCTAATAGAGGCTTGGGCTAGAACTTATGGAATTAATTACATTATTTTACGTCCAACAAATAATTACGGTGTGAATCAGAATGCCGAAAAACTTATACCACTGTCAGTTAAATTGCTGCAGAGAGGAAAAAAGATAAGATTACATGATGAAGGAGAACCTTATAGAAATTGGCTACACGCGGAGGATACTGCTAATGCAGTTTTAGCGATCGTTGAATCAGGGACAAGCGATGAGATATTCAACGTTGCTGGAGGGTTTGAACAAAAAAATAAAGACACGGTTAAAAAAATAATTGATTGCTATTTTTCTAACCAAACAAATTGGCGTGATCACATAGATTTATCCTATGTGCGGCCAGGACAAGACATCAGATATTCGTTGGATGATACCAAATTAAGAAATCTTGGGTGGACACCAAAGAAAAACTTTGATGATGAGATAGCTGGTATTATTCAGCACTATAAAAATAACTTTAAATGGTAAAGGAGAGTTAAAATGAGTATTGAAAAGAAAGCAACATTGTCGGATGAAGCACTTGGGGCAGTAATGATGTGCCTACAAAAGTGCCTTTTAGAGCAGAGTGATATAGTTCCCATGTTAAAGAACTTAGATTTTACAACTGTGAATGATGAACTATATGTTTTGAACCCACCAATTGTTAAATTCGATGCAGAGCCCGCAGAAGCTGCAGAGGGTTTTAACTCGGAGGATGAAGATCTGACAGACGATGCCTAGGTATGTTTATAAATGCAATGACTGCGGTGATACATTTATGGTGCGTCATTCTGTCGGTGAAACGGCGAATGTTTGTGCTGTCTGTGGTGTTGAGGAAGAGTTAGTGCGAGTTCCATCTACTGTTACGATATCCTACAAGGGTCGTGACGTAGACAAACAACCGAAAGCTGGCAGCCTAACAAAGCGCAGCATTGAGGAATTTCGTTCTGATTTGGAAAGAGACAAGGAAAACCTTAGAGGTAAAGATTATGAGCGATAACACTAAAATTGTAATTGGCCTTTCTATTTTGTTAAATGGAATATTAATAGCCGCCGTGGTGGGAATTTTACACTTCTTACTTTTCCTGTCTGCGGGGGTTAATGTAGTGGCATTCCTATATATAAAAAGTATGCTACAAGAAATGCAAGAAGCAAATAATGATTTGTTAGAGATGTCTGCTTCTATGAACAAGTTTTCGGATCATATAGAAAAGATATATTCAATGGAAACTTTCTACGGCGACGTAGTTTTACAAGAATTGATGGAGCACTCTCAATATGTTGTTGAAGACATTGATAACTATATTTCAAAACAATATGATGAAGAACACGAAATAAAGGAAACGGATTTTGATGACGAAGAAGCGACGGAGACCCAGGACGAGCAATAAGTATTTTACCAAGATACATCAAGAAGCGATAGTGTCTTATGCCACTACTGATGATATTAAAGAAAGAACTAAATTATATATAGAGTTAATTGAGCCTGCTTTTGATGAATTGGTCGATAAAATAGTTGTTACTTATAAATTTAACTCATTACCAAATATTGATTATCTCAAAGAAGACTGTAAAATTTGGTTGACAACTATTTTGGATAAGTTCGACCCGGAGAAGGGATCGAAAGCCTTTTCTTATTTTAGTGTCATAACAAAAAATTGGTTCATATACAAGGTTAAGAAGAACTCTAAACGGTTAAAAAGGGAGATTAATTATGATTGTCTAGTCAACTCGGAAGGGAGGAAAGACGACGGTGATCTTGAGAATGGTTATTTATCGGTACAAAATGAATATTTAAATGAAAGGGAGAAGTATGAATTTTGGCAACATTTATGGCTTGAAGTAGACACATGGGAAACTTCTAAATTAAAAGAAAACGAAAAAAAAGTCCTTGAAGCGGTCAGGCTTTTGTTTTCTAGGGCAGAAGAAATAGAGATTTTTAATAAAAAAGCAATTTATTTATACATTCGTGAGATTACTGGTTTAAACACCAAGCAAGTTGTTAACAATCTTAATAAATTAAGGATAAAGTATAGAGCGTTCAAAAAGGATTGGATTGTGGGAAAAAAATAAGTTTTTCCTATTTATTTTACTATGAAGAAACTTGAAGAGTATCTAGCCGAATCGGTTACAAACATTAGAAGTGATAGGGCTTTAGCCCTTACTCTGCTTACTGATATCTTGGAAAAGATAGAACTGGCGGAAATGCATAAAGATCTAGGTCCTGTTGCAGCAAAATATTTAGAGACCCTACAACGCTCCAATGAACAGCTAGTAAAGGTGAGTGGCCTGCTACAAAAAAAGGTAGATACTGGCAAGAATTTTTCTTCTTCTGACAAAGACGAAATATTCAAATTGATAGAGGCGGAGCAAAATGGGAATCAGGAGGAATGATAAAGAAGCTAAAGCAGCGCCTGACGATGCCGATTAATAATGTTCAACGAAGACGAATAGACAGAAAAAAACTGTCTCCTTTGGCCGGCGGTGTTGCAGGCAGGCTACAGCAGATGACCCAGATAGGGAATGAAAGAGTAAATAGTCAGGCAAAAATCCCTTTTAGAGAGCGAAGTTCTTTTAGAGCTTTCGTGCTAGCGATCCTATCGGAAGAAGCTACTGCAACTTATCAAAGTAGAGCAGAAAACAGTGTTTTTATGGATCAAGCACCACCCCCGATAATTTTTAGAATACCTGAGATGCACGCCTGCATTCCCGCTCCGAACAACCTGTCTAGGGTAGGAGCAGAGGACGCGTTCTTCATAGACGCACACCCAGTCGCGTTACCAGCCAATGATGACGTAACGGTGCCAAAACTGGGGTCTCTGGTCAATATAGTTTATGATGATCCGGTTAATATGATTGGTCCTAGATATCTTGGGCCGTCAAAAGGCAAGAGCGCAGAAAAAACTAATATGGATCTAAAATCTGAGGATAGCGCTATGAGCGCTATTGGGTCTAGATTCTCTAATATAAATGTAGGGGATTATGATAAGCAAGTTAATATTGGGGCCGCTATACAAGAAGTGGTCGAAAAGGAAGTAGAGGAATAACACTATGGCTGATAAAGATGGTAAAATGCCGACGAAGACGGTAGCTAACGCTGTTAGCTATGAGGGTTATACGACCTCTGATCCAAACGATCAAAAAGAAACTCTAAACAAGATGAAAAAGGATTATCCTGGATTTGGTGGCTTGTTTATGCCGGAACCGGAGCCTAAGTTCATTGAGACAGAATCTGAAAATGTTACTAAAGGTAAAAATAATTCTTATATAGTGATGGGGAAGGACAGACCTGGCGGCATATTCTCTGGCTATGGGGGGATGGGCAATACGCAGGCAAATATGATTGATATAGTTGTCGGCAGGATGGGGTTTTTAGCCAAAAGTACTTTTAGCGACGGAGCCCCTGCTCATTGCGACAATAATCTTATTTATGATGCTGCAAGAGTCTATATATCTCAAAAAACAAATATTGACACTAATTTTGGCCTTCAATCATCGCTAGGGGCGCCCACCCCGACGCAGGATGGAATTGAAACACCTCGTGCGTCTATTGGCATGAAAGCAGATCTAATTAGAATTATAGGACGAGAGAATGTTCGTATTGTTTCTGGATTTGGTGATGGTAAAGAATCGGGACTCGAACATGGAAAAAGAAATTCTCTAGGTGGTCGTGTTATGGACGCGGGCGGTATTGATTTGATTGCAAACAATAATACAAATCCGAAGGGAATAGATATGTCTACGGATGTGCAACCCCTCGTTAAGGGATACAATTTACAAGAATGTATTGAGAATATTTATGAAGAGGTGTCAAGATTGAGTGGGCACTTGGCTGAATTTGTTGTCAGCCAAACAAAATTTAACACACATGTTATCAAACATACCCACAGGTCCCCATTTTTTAATGCCCCTACTAGGCCATCCCTGCAGCTAGAAACAGTAGGGAAGGGAATAAACGCCATAATGTCTTCATTTTTTCAAGCAAAGCTTAAGGTTCAACAAGGCACTATAGTGGTGAATAAGCGAGCGTTTACAGACTCGCTATTGGGCGATAAGTATATATGTAGTTACAAGAATCACACGAATTGAGGTAATTTGAGATGGCAAAGGAATTAATTATAGATGTCAACATGGAGGAAGAAGATGATTGGGGCGTTACTTCCTATCAAGGAACTATGGATGGAGACCCATCGATCAGCGGAAATCCATTAACTATTTATGAATTGCTTGTTTTATGTGGTCTTAAAAAAAGAGCACAAGTAGACAATATGGGGATCGTAACAAAATATATTAAAAAGAACCCAAAGACAAGGGTACAGTCTTGGAATTGGTTTATTAAAGCCAACCCTGTGGTCTTTAAATTGCACGCTGCCACTGCTGAAATAACACGGCAATACTTGAGTCACTTCTATAGCCAAAGAGTTGTTTATGTCCCTCAAATAGGAGGCCTGCACAACCATAAGACTGTCATCTCAGCCATAGGCGTCTCCACGGGCATGCTTGAAGAGACAAAGGAGGGGTCTGGAATTGACACTCATGGAGCGGGAATAGCGTGGGACCACGGAGACAGGGAATTTAACCAGACCAATTCTGCCAATCCAACCTTCTTTTTTTTAAAAGAGAGAAAATCATTATCAACTAGACAAGTACTCCCGGCAGTGGCCGTATTAATAGATGCGGGGATACTGCCTGACGGAAGAATGGGATTCTATGAGAACCGAAAGGGTAAACAATTTGAAATAGACAATATGCATTACGACCCAAAATTATATTATGATGCAAATAAGTCCGCTCCGAACGGAGTACAGTATCCGGAGCCCATGCTTGAGTGCAGCGGCAAGTCCAGGCGCGGGTGGCTCAAGTACTTTCCCAAGCGAGACACGAAGGTGAAAGACTTCGTACAAAAAGCGAAGATGCCGAACTATACGTGTCTAGAAATGTTAGAGTGGTATAAAAAAGTAGCCAAGGGGATGGATGCGAGCGCGCGGGAGTTAATTGAATTATATCAAGAATATCAATCAAAGTTATTTATGTCTGACGAGGGCGGCGTCCCGACATCGCTGTATAACAAATTAGAAGGCACCGGGATACCTAGCTGGCAAGAATACTTTAATTTTCAGGATGAAAGAAATCCAAATACATATCAAACTATGAACGATTTGGAGCTATTTGCGGAGTTAATAAAGAGTAAAAAAACTGAAGTAATAGGATAATTTATTTATGGCTAGTGGAAAACAGATCACAGTAAACTTTTTTTGGAATAATGATAGCGGAGAAAATTACGCCGACGGCGGAAAGCTTACGGCGGACCTCCAGGCGGATGTTCGTCGCCGGGCGCTTGATATTCTACGGATTGAATATAATGTTACGCAAGACACTGCCGGCCACCTTACTGGAGAGGGAAAAGAGAAACTAAGAGTTCCAAAATTAAACCAACCGAATCGTTTTAGTTATACGCCTGCAACGTCGCTGATGACCGTAGGAGTGCAGATTTCGGACAAGGATCTTGAATCCCTCGGTATTACAAAGAAACAATTAACAGAAGAATACATAAACGGCGCTACTGATTCTATTGTACTAGAATTTGATCAACAATATAGCGATAATTCACCTATAATAAAAGATCTTAAAAGTTTAAAGACAATTTTAGAATCTATTGTGGCGCTCGCCGAAAAATCCGGCGTTGATCTTTATAAAGAAAAAATAATCTTAGAGAACTTTGATGATTGGGTTGCTGCTTTAAAATCTGAACTTAAAAGTCATGTTCCCAAACCGGGAGATCTCCACGCAGGATTAGACACGACGCCTATTCTTGGAATAGCCTTTCCCAATGCAAAGAATGTTAATGAGTATAAAGAGGAGGCTGAGGAGACAGTTTTCACCGTAACCCAGGCGGAGAGCTTGGACGCGGCCTGGAGGGTCGGACCGAAGCCGACCCTCGACGAGGTCGCCCGAGCAGTTGATGAAGGATATGAAAGAGAAAATATATTAAATGACGATGATAAAGTTGCGGCGATAGGGTTTGATAAAGGTCGATTTGGATTTCATTGGATCAAGCATGTCCCAACGGCGGAATTTCGTATCGGGGAACAAGAGTTTGAAAACCAGACGGAGTTCCGTCCGATGCTGGGCGCCGCCACGTACCGCGATCTCGGTGATGTTGGGAATGGTATTATTATGTCGCCACAGGTATATCCCACCTTTGTAAATTATATCAGAGAGATAAAACAAATTATAGGTGGCACTTCCATTACATCCCCCAACGCGGATCCGATGCTAGCTTCTACTGACTTATATGTTTTTCTTGAAAATTATCATTATCCACAAGACATTCCATTAGATCAATTAGATAAATTAACGGACAAAATGGATGACACCGATGCTCTTTTCAAAAGATTGGAGCAGGTTGCAGAGGAAGGAATGATAAGAGATCGCCTATCGGTGGGAGGCGAACCAGATAGGATCCTTGGGAATAGATACGACCAAATCGTAAACGCGCCTTTTTCAAGACAAGATGCAATAGAAACATTATCACAAAACGGTCTTGGTCTACACGATGCATACGGTTCCCTTCTTTCGGATGGATTCAATTTTGATTCCATGAACCAGAAATATGATATTCCGTGGCTTTCTTATCCAGGAGGGGCCGGAATAAAGCCGAGCACATTTATTTCTGATTCAACGATAGCCCAGATAAGCTCCGGTAAATTACTTAAGCGAATTAAAACAATTAAGGATATTGAAAACCTTATTGTAAAAAGATTAACGATTAGAGATCTTTTAATCATGGCACTTACATGTGCTGATAGATATGGAACTCCTAATCTTAATGTTGTAGAGAGAATTGATAAGTTTCTGCAAGCTCTAGGAAATACTAGAATTTTTCCTGTTTTTAGGACAACGATTCCAATTGGTGATTTTTGGGCCGACTTCACAAAACAACTTGAGGAAGTCATAAAAGAAACAGTGGAAACAGCAGTTGTTGATTTTTTCAAACAAATCTTGGTAATGATTGCATCTTGTGATATTGAAGGGATAGGAGACCAATTCGAAAAAGGAGCCGCTGATCTTGAGGACCTATTAACGAATAAAGAAGGATCCTTATTAAAATTTGCTGACGATATCTTAACAAAATCTCTTGAAAGAACCCCGAGGGCTCATAACCTTTTGGCTTCTAAACAAGAACTAGAAAAAATAGCAAGAATAATTACAAGAAATACTACTCCACTTGAATTAAGAGATTGCTTACAAGGAAATGGCAAAGAGGTTGTATTGGCCTCAATTGCGGCAGGCCTGGGCCAGCACTTTGAAGCCAATATAGGACGAGCAGCCGTGGAATCCTCCCTTAAAAAAATGGGTCGAGAAGACTGTGATTTAGCGCGCTTGGATGAGAAAATTGAAGATATGGCTCAAACAGCTAAAGGAAAAAGCGCAGAACTCTGCGCTGATTTCAAACAACGGCTTAGAGAAAAATATGTAAACTATGATGAGGGGATGTTAGATGAAATTATTGCTAATTTACCGGATAAAGATCCGGCCTCTGCGCTAGCGTTCGACCCAGAACTCGTTTTAGACCCATGCGAATTACTAAAAATACCTGACCCAGCAGGGGACTTTATGGTCGGAAGCGCTTATGACAGTGCTTTCGCCTCTGTAAAAACCAAATTCACTTTAGAATTAAATGCTTTCCCTATGTTTCTTTTTGATACTAACGCACTGAGCGGTTTAAACGTCAAAACTGAAATGATAGAACTAGACGATGATGTCATGATGCCTGTTATGCGCGCGGACAAAGGGAACAGCCAAGGGAAGATAAAACTACTAGAAGACTATAGAAACCTGCTAACAGACAAAGACGGTAGCTTAGTACAGGTCGTTACGTCGGATACGCAACAAGACATACGGTATAATTCGGTAGATCCGATGGCCAAGATAAAAAGATTATTGGCATCTAGCGGTCTAGGGGAAGCGATGGAATTCGCAAAATCAATTGGCGGTATGTTTACTTTTAGCAAAGAGAGATCAGTTGCCACTTTATCGCTTAAAAAGAAAATAAACCCACAGGATCTGAAAAATACACAGCTAGTCGATGGATCGGAATACGACAAGGAGATAATTCTTAAAAATAAAAGCTATGCGTCACTATCCCCTGATGGTATCACGCAACAACTGATCTCTATCACTGGACTCCATTCTATTGAAATAGATAATGTCAACGAAACCTTGTCCCTAAAAATTTCTAATGATCCTCCGAGCGGACAGCTAGAAACAGCTATGAAATCTTTCGACACAAGTTTTGGATTTGGTGATGCTAACTCTATGGCGTTTGGATTAAATGAGAATAACAAGCCCACCTCCCAAGCAGAGAGATTCTCTCAAGTGATGACTAAAGGCTGGAAAGATATATTAGGAAAGATCGATCCATCTCACGAAGCTACCTTTAGAAAAGCGATGCGAATACACTATCCCACGGCGTTAGATTCTTTTGCTGGCAGGTTTTCTAGAAAAACAAAATATTCTGAATTTTTAGATGCGGATAAAATCATGGGGATGGGAATATTTGATGATCCCCTTTGTCCTACAAAGCAAGAAGATCTTCTAGACTTGACAGGCCTCATATCTTCAATGGAGAAGATGAGGAAAAATTTGATATGTAAAGGCATTGAAGAGCAAGCAGCCCTCCAAAGAGCAACTATAGCTGGGCTTACAAAAACCTTTATGAGAGTGATAATCTATGAAAAGTTTCTCCCATCAATATTCTATTTCTCGGAGATTGGAATGCACAATGTCAATAAAGAGGTATATATGGCGTTTGTGCTCAGCCTCTTTAGCGCCGAAATTGAAGGAGGAGGAGATGATATTATTGCCACCATGGCACAAGGATGCTCTGATCTCTTGGCTGAAGAACAAATTATTGATGTTACGAACACTGAAGCGTTGAAATTATCTTTAGAGCAGGTGCTTGTAGAAGTTACTGATGTTGTAAAGAAGAATATCGAGTCTTCTAATGAACTTGATATTAATACTGAAAAATTTGGTGAAGTGACCGATCATTTGCTTAGAAGAATAATCGATACACCCATTATTGAGAACTATGGTGCGATACAAGAAGATTTAAAAAATAAAACACTTACCGATGATATCCTCAAGCTCGACGGAAGGACTGTATATCCGGAAATATTGAATGTACCGACATTCATGAGTGGGCTCCAGCAGGGGGACGACGCGTTCCAATTGGTAGATATAGCAAGATATCTTACCTATACATATAATGGTGATCAAAACGATGATTTTATAGAGGGAATGAAAGGAATGGCCCAGCAGGGCACCATTTCTGGAGACCTGGAAGACCTCATTACTGAACAGTATGAATCTTCCGGCATCCCGGCTGAGCTTTATAATAATTCATCTGGCAAACTAATCTCATTAGAAAAACAACTATTAAAAAATGGAATTGATCAAAAATATTTTAAAGAAGGTGGCTTTTTATTAGAGCAATTTATCGAAGTACAGACGAAAAAAGGATTTGATTTAAAAGATATTTCACTAGACAAAAGTGTTAAAAAGATCAACTTCAACTACAATCCACTTTTTACGAATATGGCCGTCGAAGACGCTCTCTCTGCGGGGACCTACGGACAGATAAGTGAAGAATCATTTGATTATATAAATGACTTTTTAGAAATAGATGGATCAACTCCAATATTAAATGGATATGTCGGGCTTGATGATTTCTATTCTTTAGCCACCATTACACAGAATATCAATGAAGGCTTCGCCGAACTATCACAAATAGATAAAGATTTACATGATATTCTAAATGAATGGTCTCAATTTAGACACCGTCCAACGGCAATTCCAAAAAGTGTTTTGGCTCTTGAAAACGAAGAACAACACTTTAAGAAGATAAATTCTATTGATAATAATGGAAATATTCAAATATTCAAAACTATAGATGGAATAAACGACCTTGCTATAAGCGACGGGAATCGCCATGTGCCTCTTGGTGCTCATAGATTAGTTGCTCCAAACACGTCCCAGGCGATAGCGGGTGGGAACTTCTCATTTTATATTAGAGGGGATTCCCTAAGCTCGACTAAAAAGTCTATGGTTAAATACACGCCTTCTGCTTTTGTTGAGTTCGAGGCAAGTCTCGATAATGTTGATTGGGAAAAGTGGCCTTCTGCTAAGTTTAAGCTGGTCTATACCGGGATTAAAAAAACTAATAAAGACGAACTCGACGCCGAAAGAGAGGCTGTTTTACTTGATACAATTGCATCATTTTATCAAGTGTTATTAAAAAAGCAAAGCGAGGATAAAGAGGACTTCAAAAAAGGGCTGGTGGGTATGAATCTTCACCCACAATCGAATATTATTACATTGCCTGCTAGCTTTTCTACCAAAGACAAGTATTTGCAACAAAGCTGGCTAAATGTTGCTTATATCTTTAAATATTTAAATTCAATTGAATGTTTTATTGAATATGATTCTCAATTTACTTGGGATGTTTGGGAAGGGACCGCGTATGAAGGCCAAGAAAAAGTACTACTAGGCAACGCAGATATTGATAATCCACTAACTCCCGATGACTGTTACGCTGTTTTTGCTAAAATTTATGGTAATCTATCATCTGAATTCGGGAATCAAAATGAAGAAAGATTCCATACCAAACAGCTAGAATACGATTCTGAGGAAGAGGAGTGGAGACTTTCTTTAAAATCCTCGCTACTTCCACGTTTGATCTTTTATATGGAAAATCTTCATGAAGAAAACATGTCGTTTTCCCCAATCAAGAGTAGTTTAATAGAACTCATTAAAAGTTTGGATTTTTCTAGTACGTCAAAAATATCGCAGCAATTACTGGGATTTTTAAATCTTCAATATGGAATACCTATTCCGGAAGAAGGATCGAAGTCACGGCAAGTGTGGGACAGCATCTTCAATCCGGTGTATGTTGATATCTCACTGCCCTTCGGGAAATCTCTAGGACTTAGCCAAAAAGCGACGCGCTCGGGCCTTGACCTCGACGGCAAGATGGTATTTCAAGTATGCAGCGACGACGACCCGTGCTCAATCCTGAGCGCCGGCGCCATCGTCGGGCTCTCCTCTACGGTAGCCACTTCATATAATGAGGTTGACGAGGTGGTGTTCAATCTTAATGCGGAGGAGCTTTATTGGCATTTTGATCATGTATTAAAGAATCTTAATTTTTATGGACTTTTCCTAGATAAATCTCCCGGAGCTAACAAAATAAAGTGGGATTGCTGTAAGGATGGACACAATTTTTATCCCTATGAACTTGTTGAGAGAGAAATGATCCCGACAGAAGGCGCCGACGACCCAGACAAGTCCTATATCGCATGGAGGCAGTTCTCTAATCCTGACGTAGATATTGACTTCTTGCGACAAGTCAATAAGAAGGACCAGAAAAAACTGATATCTACGAGCGCGCTTCCTCTTTTGGACACCGCCGACCTTAATTATTATTATGGCACGACAAGTTGGGACGACGGCAAATCGACAGGTTACCTAATAAAACCATCTTTATTATTTGGGAGGACCACGATTCACAACACGGATGAGAAGTTCGCCGACGGCGGCGGCCATAGTACGGTCATAAATTACAAAACGTTCAATTGGTATGGGGACCATGAGGATGTAGACGTTAACGAAGGCTGGGACGATGATATTAGCGAGCACATGGGGAAAAGATATCACCCTAATTATGTGCATGAAGAAACTGCAAGAGCAGGATTTAAAGTTCTAAAAAGCGGTATAGGATCTAATGCTTTACCTGAAAAAAATGTTTCTGCCACGTCATACTATCCCTCTGAATATGCAAGAATTTGGGGAATTAAAGCAAAAAGCTATCCTGCTTTGTTAAATGAATCTCGTGGGAACTTTAAAGACTGGGACCCTAATTGGGACAGCGCGACCATCAAACCATGGAAGGCAGGGTTTTGGGAAGCCGGGGGAGAAGCCGCCAAAGCGATTGGAGAAGGTATAGGCAATCTATTTGGATTTTCTGGGTTTACGGATGAAGAAAATCCCGGCCCCCCAGGGTTGCTATGGTTTATGAACCAGTTTAAAGAGATTTGGATAGATGACCATGGCAGGAGGCGCGCCACTTTGGACACTCTGCTTCTAAACATGGAATTCTACCTAAACCAGATAGAAAACTATGATATTTTGCCACAAAGTTATATGAATGATTGGACTGCACTTTATGTTAGTGACAGTGTGGATGTCGTCATGACTGATACTGCGACGCAGGATGGCGCGAAATCAATAAGAATAGGCCGTACAACACCGGCAGGCAAATACTATGAATTAAACTCAATGACCAGTATGGATGGAACTGTTTCCCGTGGGCGGTATGCTGATGATGATTCCCATGTGTGGACGATGATGCCCTTCTTGCTTACCCCTAACTATGATGCCCTATACGGACAAGACTGGGTAAAGGGAGAGGAAGCCATTTACACGCCAATGATTGATATCCCCTTGGTGCGCCAAGGAATTTCTGGGCATGAAGCAAAGTACCTGACAGTCAACCGGACCATGGGTTGGTTTGCGGCAAACATTCAAGATTCTGCCCTCTTCGCGACGGGCTGGGCGAAAACGCCCCATAACAATATGTATAATGCTAAATCTCTATATGTTTATGATAGCCCTTCCAATGCTTATGAAAAAGTCGTTGGTAAGGAGACGGTTGCGTACAAATTATTAAAAAATTGGCACGACAGAATTAGAGAGTTACGAGACAAAAGAATTGGAATATTAAATAATTTAAAGAACAAGGTGTTAAAGTTTATGCCCGCTGCGGCTCCCGAGGGAAACTCTTTCTTTGCAGACCACTCACATACAGAATTCTTTAAACCATTCAAAGCCGGTGTGAGACTTAGTTATATACTCCCTGTTGCCGAAGAATCGGAAGATCTGATATTGGCGGAGAGCCCGCTGCCCAAGGCTGCTTTAACCGATATGGTGGCAGCAAAGAGAGGCTCCAGTGGTCCATCGAAGTGGTATCCACCACTGTACAGAAAGACATACGAAGTTGTAGAAAGGGAGACGGAGGCGGAGTATGAAAAAATAACAAACAAATTAATCTATAAAATACCAATTGCGGAAGCAAAAATAAAATTAAGTGAAATTTATGGGGTCGAAGACGGCGACTTGCCGGTAGCCTTTGCACTTCAATTAGAGGAAGATGGTAGTATAAAATACGATTATGATAAAATTTACGAAGCGGTCTTTAAGCTGAAGGAACAACTACTGGCCGATCCAAATTATCAAGTTCTATTTGGATATGCGCTGCCTGCGGAAGACCTCTCGACTATAAGTGCGTTGGGGACGTACAACACGGTCGTCGATTCTGGGCGGCCTGGAATGGGGCAGATGTTCAATAAAACGAAAAAAGACTTATTAGACACCATGACGGCATTTAGTCTACCGCTGAGTTATGATTCCGACGCGCTTATAAGATCATTTGAAGAAGAGTACTCTGTTAGTACTACAGACCCGATCGATGAGACCGGCATTGATGCTCAAATGATCATGCAGGCAAGCTTAATGATAATAAAGGCTGTAGCAGAGATTACGGATCCAACTGTAGCTACCGCAAAGGCGCTTAAGGACGTTACCTACGAAGGGGTTAAAGCCACTCTTAAAGCGGGAGAAGCTGCTTTTGGGGGAGATGCTTCTGGGTTATACGATAGCTCGGAGATGAGGTACTGGAGAAGCTCTCAAGCGATGTTCCCGCTTATTATGTCACTGTTACCTTATCCGTTAGTCCCTGCGGAACTTCTGTTCGCTATGGGAATTATTAAACCGTTTAACATCACTCCGATTGGAATGACTTATTGGGCTCTCTCCCCTACTGGATTGTTGGATCCTCTTGATGGCACACTGACAGCAGCTAGTAAATCCGATAAACAATGCCCATAATAGTATCTAATAAACTATTTATTTAGCAGGAGACATTCTATGCCGGGGTTCGGAGCGAAATTGCCACTAATGGTGGATCCAAAAGATGGACCGTATTCTTTAATACAAGATTACGCGGCCCTCATGCGACAAAATTTAAAAATGCTTTTGTTGACCGCTCCTGGAGAAAGGATGATGATACCAAGCTATGGCGTAGGATTAAGAAATTTTCTATTTGAAAATAAAGATCAAAATGTAAAAAATGATATTAGTGCCAAAATTAGAGAGCAGGTAAAAATTTATTTGCCATTTGTCAAAATAATAGATATCCAATTTGCCGACACAGACAGCAATGTGTTGGCCTTAAAAGTACTTTATTTTGTTGAGTCTTTAAGTTTGAAAGACCTCGTGACAATAAATGTTGATTTGAACTAATTATTTTTGCTTAAGGAACCGCAATAATGGCAAAAAAAAATAATCCTATAAATTATACGAATAGAGACTTTGAGTCAATAAAGCAGTCGCTTGTAGAATACGCAAAAAGATATTACCCCACAAACTTTAAAGATTTTAATGAATCTTCTTTCGGCTCTCTTATGTTGGATACGGTTGCATATGTGGGGGACATGCTATCTTTTTATCTCGATTACCAAGTAAACGAATCCTTCATCGACAGCGCGGTTGATTACGATAATATTATTAGATTGGCGAGGCAACTTGGATATAAATTAGATAAGGCCTACTCCTCCACAGGACTAGTTTCTTTTTTCCTTTTGATACCTGCCAACAGCGTCGGATCCGGTCCGGATTCTAGCTATATGCCTAAGATATTAAAAGGCACGACGGTTAGAAGCGGAGGGGGGGCGTCGTTTACGTTGACTGAGGATATAGACTTTTCCGACACCGGACACCTCCAGTACCCGGCCACGATTGACTCTGCAACGGGAAGACCGCTTAAATACGCTGTCAAGGCAACAGGAATGGTAATCTCCGGAGAACTCTCCACAAAGACAATCTCTGTGGGGGACTTCACTAAATTCCTGAAAGTTGCAATAGATGACGAAAACACGACGGAAATTATTTCTGTCTATGATGAGCAAGGAAGGCAATATTACGAAGTAGAGAGCTTAACACAAGATTTTGTTTATAAATCAATCCCAAATGCCGGATCCGACAGAGAGCTAGTAAAAGAAATTTTAAAGCCTGTTGTAGTGCCTAGACGGTTTACAGTAGAAAAGGACGATAGGAACACTTACCTCCAGTTTGGGTTCGGCTCAGAGTCAGAGGTAGATTCGGACGACATCGTGGACCCGAATAAAATTAGCTTTAATGTATATGGTAAAAAGTATATTAGTGAAAGTAGTTTTGATCCAACAAAATTACTTTCTAACAGTAAACTAGGAATTGCTCCAAACAATACGACGCTAATAATTCAGTACAGGAAAAACAACACCACTGATTCGAACGTTCCTGTTGGCGGGATCTCTGGCGCTGGGGGCATTCAGTATTTCTTTTTAGCAGAAGAGTCCTTAGACGCGACAAAATTGCAAAATGTCAGAAATAGTATTGAAGTTCATAATGAAGAGCCGATCAACGGTGACATACAAAATATATCTTCCGATGAAATAAGAATTCGAGCACTTGGCTCTTACACAGCGCAAGGAAGAGCAGTTACTAGAGAAGATTATATAAATCTTTGTTATAGGATGCCTCCTAAATTCGGAGCAGTTAAAAGAGCTTCTATATTCCAGGACCAGGACTCTGTTAAGAGAAATCTTAATTTATATACAATAAGTGAAGACTCTGATGGAAATCTAGCTGCGACGAACACAACGATAAAGCAAAATTTAAAAACATGGATACAAAGACACAAGATGGTCAATGATACAATTGATATTTTAGATGCTTATGTTATCAATCTAGAGATAGACTTTATTGTAACGGGGGATAGGCAGTTCACGCCGGAGCAAACCTTATTAGATTGTCTTGCGGCGCTCAACGACAAGATGACAGTTTTGCCCGAAATCGGGGAGCCATTCAAAATTAGAGATGTCTACAAAGTACTGAACAAACTTGACAGTGTTTTAGATGTTGTAGATGTTAGTATTGGTCAAAAAACAGGCGGCGCATATTCTAGTAATGAATATAGTATTCCTCTTAACACAACTCCGGATGGAGCACTATTGCTTATTCCAACAAACATGATATATGAGATAAAATTTCCTAATGTAAATATTAAAGGTGAGGTTAGATAATGTCGATTAAAAGATATTCCCCCACGGCGGACACTACAATTACAAATGCCTACAAATCCAACTTGTCAACAAGGGGGACAGGATCCAATATGGGAGCCTCTGACGTATTGGAAGTCTTTTCAATATTTGCCCAGGAAAGCTCGGGGTCTAGTGAACTTTCAAGAGTTTTGATCCAATTCCCGGTTTCTGGTACCACAACGGGAGAAATAAAAGCTGATAGAACGGCTGGTACAATCCCCGCAAGCGGCAGTGTAAGATTTTATCTTAAAATGTTTAATGCAAAACATGGGCTAAC